>OIZB01000539.1_pt1 | contig 28470 bp, 33 predicted proteins | sample 1588401 | NCBI WGS metagenome assembly OIZB01 (sample SAMN03283270) | human gut metagenome | biome: human-associated habitat; material: feces | host: Homo sapiens | place: USA | collected 2013
TTTTATCATAAGAAGGTTTATTTTTTAACTTTACACAAATTATTCTATATACTCTCTTTTTTTTATTGATACTTATAATTATTAATTTTATTTTTCTGCTTTTTTATTATCTTCTTTAAACATTTCTGCTGCAGCACCTAAACCACTTAATGCATTTGTTGCCTCAAATGGAATAAATATTTTATTTGCTTTTCCGTCAGCAACTTCTTTTAATGCTTCTAAAGATTTTAATTGAACAAGTTTTTCATCTGGATTTGCTTTCATCATAGCTTCATATACTAAATGAACTTCTGCAGCCTTAGCTTCTGCTACTTGTCTTATAGCTTCTGCTTCACCGGCAGCTCTTCTTATTTGAGCTTCTTTGTCAGCTTCTGCCTCTAATATAGCAGCTTCTTTTTTACCTTCAGCAAGTGTAATTGCAGATTGTCTTTCACCTTCTGCTTGTAAAATTAATGCTCTTTTATTTCTTTCTGCATTCATTTGTTTTTCCATTGCATCACGTATGTCTGCAGGTGGTGTAATATCTTTAATTTCAACTCTATCTACTTTACAACCCCATTGGTCAGTAGCTTCATCAAGAATAACTCTTAATTTATCGTTTATTGCATCACGAGAACTAAAAGTTGAATCTAAATCCATTTTACCAACGATATCACGTATAGTTGTAATTGCTAAGTACTCAATACCTTTCTTTAAGTTTTGAATTTCGTATACTGCTTTAGCAGGGTCTGTTATACGGTAGAATACAACTGTATCAATTGTAATTGTAACATTATCGTGTGTAATAACACCTTGTGGTGGAATATCCATTGTTTGTTGCTTTAAACTAACCACGCTACGAACATGGTCTATAAATGGAACAATTATTGTAAGACCTGCATCTGCTATTTTATGAAATTTACCAAGTCTTTCAATAATATAAACCTCTGATTGCTTTACAATTTTAATAGTATTGAATGCAATAATTAAGATAATTACAAGTAGTACGATTAAAAACCACATAAAATTTTCCTCCTAATATTATATTTATTTATAAAACACTAAAAATATAACAAAATTACTTTTAGTTATTTTTATTATTTTAATAATTATATATGTATTATATAATTGTTTAATAATTATTGTTATTTAAAAATAATTATATTAAATTTAATTATTTTTAATTTTTTAATTTCATTTGAAAAATTATTTTTTATTTGATAACTTTATCTACAATTGGAGTAACTACAGCTTTAACTCCATTTATATCTAATATTTCTACTTCAGTTCCTTTTTCTATAATAGCATCACTGTCACATTTTGCTGACCAATCTTGTCCTTCAACTTTTATTTGTCCAACTCCAAGTGTAGGATTTATTTCTTTTGTTACAATTGCTTTTTTACCAATTATAGAATAAACATTTGTTACAACAGTGTCTTCGTCTTTTATAAGAAATTTTTTAACAACAGGTTTAGTAAATATAATTAATAAAGTTGAAGTTGTAATAAATACCACCATTTGAATAATTAAGTTTTCTGTAAAAAAACTTGTAATCATTGCAAATAAAGAACCAATACCTAACCAAAATACTAGAAAACCAGTGGTTGCAATTTCAACTATAAAAAATATTCCTGCTAATACAAGCCATATGGGCCACATACTACACACCTCCTAAGCTCGAAGATTTTTTACAACTAACAATATTATACTATAAAAATTATTAAAATGGAATAGAAAAAGTAGAAAAAAATTGAAAAATGTATGTCCCTAATTTTCAATTGACTTATTAAGAAATTAACGATATAATTCGAAGATAATAAAGTGGATTGTTTTTTCTCTTAAAGGAGGTAAAAATGGCAAACATAAATAATAAAATGATGATAAATAAAGTTATAAAAAGAAATGGAAAAAGAGTAGATTTTGATGGAACTAAAATTGCTTTAGCAATTAAAAAAGGATTTGATAGTGTAACAATAGATGGAGTAAACACAAAGTATAGTCAAGAAGATGTAAATAAGATATATGAGAGTATTTTAGAGAATATTAGTAAATTACAAACAGAAAAAATTAAAATAGAAGAAATTCAAGATATGATAGAAGATGAACTTAAAAGACAAAATTATTATGATGTTTATGAATCTTTTTCTAGTTATCGTGAAAAGAGGGCTCAATCTAGAAAATTGTTTTTTGACGAAAAAAGACAGCATAAGTTTCTAAAAGCATTAGAGAATTTAGGTTTAAAAACCTCTAAAGAGGAAGAAAATGTAAAAATACAAAAAAATACTACAGCAATGAAAATGCTTCTTCAGTATGGTGGAACAATATCTGGAGAGTTTGCAAAAGCATATTTAATGAAAAAAAAGTTCGAAGAGGCACATGAAAACGGGGATATTTATATACATAATTTAAATTTTTTTCCAATGGGTACAACAACATGTTGCCAAATAGATTTAAATAAATTATTTAAAGATGGATTTTCTACAGGCAATGGATTTATAAGAGAACCAAATGATATTTCTTCTTATACTGCTTTAACGGCAAGAGTTATTCAAGTTAATCAAAATGACCAACATCGGAGTTCAATCTATACCTGCATTTGATTTTTACATGGCACCAGGTATATTAAAGACTTTTAAAAAGCAGTTTAAACAAATTGTTTATGATTATTTAGAATTAACAGATTTTGATAAATTTATAGCAATTAATGGAATTGAAAGAGAAATAGAAAAAATAAGTACCATAGATTTTGATGTATCAATATTTTATAAATATTGTAGAGAATCTCAAGAATTGAAAAGGATGTTTAATATATCTTATAAAAAAGCTTTGGAAAAAACAAATAAAATTACATATCAATCTATGGAAGCTTTTATACATAATTTAAATACAGTTAATTCAAGAATTGGTGGGCAAGCACCACTTTCTTCAATATGCTTTGGAACAGATACTTCGCCTGAAGGAAGAATGGTTTGTATAAATTTTTTAGAGGCAATGGAGGCTGGAATAGGAAATCATGAAACTGCTAAATTTCCAATTTCAATATTTAAAATAAAAGAAGGTGTAAATTATTTACCACAAGATGCAAATTATGATATATTTAAGCGTGCATGTGAAGTTTCTTTAGATAGAGGAATTATAACATTTGAGTTTTTAGATAGTTCATTTAATAAAAAGTTTTATTCTAAAAATAACTATGATACAGAAGTTGCATATATGGGGTATAGAACTAGAGTTATGGAAAATATGGTAGATACTAGTAAAGAAATAACTCCAGGGAGAGGAATTTTGTCTGTAACTTCTATAAATTTACCTAGAATAGGAATAAAAAATGGAACTAGTTTAAATGGAAAGGCAAATTTAAATGGATTTTTTCAAGAATTAGAAGAAAAGCTAGATTTAGTTAAAGACCAACTACTAGAAAGATTTGAAATGCAATGTAGCAAAAAGGTTTATAATTTTCCATTTTTATTAGGACAAGCACTTTGGATAGATAGCGAAAAATTAAAAGAAACAGACAACTTAAAAAAAGTTTTAAAACAAGGAACGATGTCTATTGGATTTACAGGATTAGCAGAATGCTTAAAGGCATTAACTGGAAAACATCATGGAGAATCAAAAGAAGCACAAGAGTTGGGTTTAAAAATTATTTCTTTTATGAGAGAAAAGTGTGATAAATATTCAGAGAAATATAATTTAAACTTTAGTCTAACTGCAACACCTTCAGGTAATTTATCAACAGATTTAATACAAATGGATCAAGCTATATATGGAAAAATAAAAAATATAACAGATAAAGAAATTTACACGGATTCTTTTCAATTACCGAAAGGTTATAAAATTTCAGCAGAGAAAAAAATAGAAATAGAGGCTCCATATCATAAGCTTACAAATGGAGGACATATTACAGAGATTAATTTACCAGAAGATGCTATACTAAGTGATTTTATGAAAATATTAGAAGTTATGAAAAAAAATGATATAGGATGTTGTACAATTTCTAAAATGAAAGTTGACAATTAAAAATAACTTAGTTAAAATAAAAATGTTGTTAAGTATTTATAATATTTATGGTCAATTTTAAAGAATATAATTATTAAAGCTAAATGCTAAAAAGTAAATGTTAAGTACTTATATATAATGTTTATTTATGAAATAAAAAAATTAAATATTAATATTTAATTTTTTATATGTTAAAAGATGGGAGTTTTATAATGAAAGAAAAATTACAAAAGATTTACAGTTCAAAAGTAGTACAAGCTATTTTTATTATATTGCCATTTGTGGAATTTATTACATCTTATATGGTGTTAAATGTAGATTTTCCAATTACATTAGGAGTAATTTATAAAACATTATTCCTAATATATGGTTTAGGATATTTAATATTTGTAGATAAAGAAAATAGAAAGTGGAATTTTATTTTGTTAGGACTTTTTGCAGTAACAATAATTGCAAATATTGTTTTTACATTATCAAGTTTTTCTATGTCTGCACTTATGAATAAAGCTGTATCTATGACAAAATATATGTGTTTACCAGTTACATTATTTTTCTTATATAGATATTTAAAAAATGGAAATGAGTTTAGTTTAAAAACATTAGTGTATAGTGCAGGTATTTATGCAACTGCAATATTAATATCTGCAATTACAGGAACAGCTCTTCCGACATATGATACAGCACCAGAAAGAGGAATTTCTGGTTGGATATACTCTGGTAATGAATTAAGTGCTATGATGTCATTATTCTATCCTATAGTTATTTATTATGCAGCTAAATATAAGTCATTATCTTTTATGTTTATTTTAGCTGTTATGACATATGGGCTATTAGTTATAGGAACAAAAACAGCATTGATTGGATTAATTGGAGCCATTTTAGGAATTTTAATATTTTCTATAATTGTATATGCATGGAAGAGAAAGAAAATTGCTAAAAGTACTCTTATAATTACACTAATTTTAACTGTAGCTGTAGCTATTGCAATGCCATATTCACCATCATATAAATATATAGAAGGAAAAATAAATAAAATAATAAATCAAAGTAAAAATCCAGATGGAGAGGAAAATAATCAATCTAGTGTTGAAAACTTAATATTTAATGGAAGAGAAAAATATGTATATGAGCAAAAACAACTTGCAGGAAATGCATCTCCATTAGAACTTTTAATAGGATTAAAAGATGAGCATAGAGTTATAGATGATACTGGAAATTATACAGTTGTGGAAAGAGACTTTCATGATGTAAAATTTGGTTATGGAATCATAGGATTAGGAATTTATTTAGTTCCTATATTTATAATTGCAATATCATTTTTTATTAGACTATTTAAAAACTTTAAAGAAGAGTTTACAGTTAGAAATTTTTGTGTTGGATTAAGTGGATTATTAGGAATTGGAATTGCTTACATTGTAGGACATGTTTTATTAGCTCCAACAGTAGCTATGTTTTTAGGCGCTGTATTTATTAAATTTAATGATAGGCAAAATAAAGAACATGAAATAGATGATGAAAGTACTAAGAAATCAATGATTATATATATGCCAAAACTATCTTTAGGTGGAATGGAACTTGCATTAATAAATTTCTTGAATTTAAGCTATCTAAAAAAAGAATATGATATTACAGTAAATATTGGATATTGTACAAACAAAGAATTATTAACAAGGCTTCCTAAAGAAATATATGTAAAATTAATTTGTAAAGGAAAATGGAACAATTTTTCAAAAGTTACAACAGCTATAAAATATTTAGCAGAATATTTTAATAGTTGGTTTAATAAATACGATGTTGCAATTTGTTATGCATATCAACATAAAGTACTTGCTACATTAACAAGAAACTCAAGCAAACATACTTTACTTTTTGTACATACTAATTTAATTAGTTCTAGAACAGAAGAACAGAGAAATGCATTAATAAATGGTTTGAAATTTGAAAAGTTTAAAGCAATTGTATGCGTATCAGACAGCTCAAAAGCTGAAGTAGAAAAATTATTGCCAAATTATAAAGGAAAAATATTTACAGTTTATAATTACATAGATGGAAATAAAATTAAAGAAATGTCTAATAAAGAAATTGAAGATAAAGAAGATGACAAAAAAGTATTTATAAATATTTCTAGACATTTAGAATCACATAAAAAGATAACTAGAATTATAAATTCAGCAGAAAAATTAGATAAAGAAGGTTATAAAAATTTTAAGGTATGGCTTTTAGGAGATGGAGAAGACCATGCAATGTATAGAAATTTAATAAATGAAAAGCATTTAGAGAATATTGTTATATTAAAAGGTAACCAAGTAAATCCATATAAATATTTGGCAAAAAGTGACTGTTTAATAATGTCATCACAGTTTGAAGGCTATGGAATTGTTATAGATGAAGCAAGGGTGTTAGAAAAGCCAATAATAGCAACAGATATAGCAGATGCAAGGCGTATTTTAAGTGAAGGATATGGCATTGTATGTGAAAATTCTGAAGAGGGAATATATGATGCTATGAAAGATTTCTTAAATAGAAATTATAAAATAGCTCAGAAATTTGATTATAAAGAATTTAACAAAAATGTTGATAAAAATTTAAAAAAGGCAATAGATTACTGTGTACAAGACAATAAATAGTGGAAATAAAAGTAAAAAATTAAGATAAATGAAGATATTAAGAGATAATCTATTCATTTATATAGATGGGAGATGTAAAGAGATAAATATGGGAAAAAAAGAAAAAGATACAAGAAAACGAGTAATGTTTATTTCAAGTGTAGGTGGACACTTAACACAATTGTTACAACTAAAGAAAATTTTTAATGATTATAACTATGTATTAGTAACAGAAAAAACAGGTGTTACTACAAACATGAAAGAAAAGTATAAAACAGAATACCTAGTATATGGAACAAGAAAATATTTATTTCCTTACATATTTAAATTTTTGTTTAACATATTTAAATCTTTGTATTTATTTATTAAATATAGGCCAGAAGTAATTGTAACAACAGGGACTCATACAGCAGTACCAATGTGTTATATAGCAAGACTATTTAGAAGAAAAGTAATATTTATAGAAAGCTTTGCTAAACAAAATAGTCCTACGATGGCAGGAAAAATGGTATATCCTATAGCAACAACTTTTGTTGTTCAATGGGAAAGTATGTTACAATTTTATCCAAAAGCAGAATATTGGGGGTGGATTTATTGATTTTAGTAACATTAGGAACACAAGCAGAGCCATTTACAAGGCTACTTGATGCAATAGAAAAGTCAAATATAAAAGATGAAATAATAGTACAAGCTGGAAATACTCCATATACAAGTAATAAAATGAAAATAATGAAATTCATGTCATACCAAGAAATGGAGGATTTAGTAAATAAAGCAGACTTAATTATTACGCATGGTGGAACAGGCTCAATAGTAGAACCATTAAAAAAGGGTAAAAAGATAATAGGCTGTGCTAGACTACAAAAATATGATGAACATGTAGATGACCATCAAGAAGAATTAATAAATGCTTTTGTTGCAAAAGGATACATATTGGAATTTAAAGATGGAGATAATATAGAAGAAATAATAGAAAAAGCAAAAGAATTTACACCAAACGAATATCATAGTAATACAGAAAATTTTATAGAGAAGTTAAAAGAAAAAATAGGAAATTAGGGTAAAAACCTAATTTCCTATTAAACTTTCAAATCTATTTAAAGTCTCATTATTTATTTTATCTATATCAAAATTAAAAGGTTTAAAAAGATTAATATTTTCTTTATTAGAATTATTTGTGTCAACTAAGTTATTAGCAGTAGTTGAACAGTTATTGTTATTTAGACAATTAAAGTTGTTAAGTGCAATTTTTAAACATTCATATAAACTTTCTGCAGAGGAATCTTTAGAAAGTATCATTGAATTTGATGGTGCCATATATTTATATATATCTATAGAACCTGCTATAGGTGTTGCTATAACAGGAACTCCTTCTAATAAGCTTTCTACTATAACTGTAGGCAGGCCTTCTAAGTCAGAAGGTGATAGGTATAAGTTACTTTGCTTAAATACAGGAACTAAGTTGATTACATTTCCAAGTAAAGTAATGTTATTTTCCAAGTTGTTTTCTTTAATTTGTTCTTGTAAAGTTTGACGAAGTGATCCGTCTCCTGCAACATATAAATGGCAGTTTAAATTATCTTTCTTTAACATTTTTGCAATATCTATAAGTTTTTCTATTCCTTTTGTTTTTACTAATCTAGATATAGTTAAACAATTAAATCCATCTTGAAGCTTTATATTTTCACCAGAATTTGGATATTTTCTTTCCTTAATTATGTTCCAGCAATAATCTAATTTACTAGCAAGTTCTGGCTTAAATTTTTTATATTGCTCACAAACAGATTCACTAACACATATAATTTTATTAAAATACTTATATTGTTTATATATTTTCTTAAATTGTTTTCTAAAATCATCTCGTAGATCAAACTGTTTTGCATAATCTGCATGGACCCATATTAATTTCTTTTTGGCATTTGAATGTGCAGCAAATGCATTTGAAAATATATGATATCCACAAAAAGATATAGAGACATCATATTCTTTTTTAGATACAAAATGTTTAACAGTTAAATTATTTACCAAAACATTTTTTAATATTCTTTTAAAGATATTTCTTGACATTATTATATTTTTCCAGAAAGCTGTATGTTTAGTATTATACCATACAGGCATTACATTTACCCAAGAAGGAATTTTATCTATAAATTCTCCACGAGGATAATAAAGAACTAAATCTATATTGTATTTTTCTTTGTCAATGCTATTTAATAAATTAAGCAAAACTGTTTCAATACCACCAACAGCCATGTGTATTTGTGTAATTAATATATTTTTTTTGTTACTTATTTGCATTTTACAACTTGTATGATATATTTAATAACTTAAATAACCATACGACTCCTTTCTTAATTAAAATATTAATAGTTAATTTATATTATACTAAGAACTTTAATTTAAGTAAAAATTTATTTAAATTAAAAATGTTTATATAACTTTTAAGAATTTTATCATAAACAAATAAAAATGAAAAGAACAAATAATACTTAAATTATTAATTCTTTTCATTTTTTTCTTGTATATGGTGCTATTTCATCTGTAAATTCCACCAAATAATCAATAGAAGTATTGTAGAAGGCTGCTAATTTTTTTAATGAAGATATTGGTATTTGCCTTTTTTCAGCTTCATATTGATAGTAGGTATTTTGTTTGCAATTTAAAATACGAGCTAAATCAGTTTGTTTTAAATCGTGCTCCTCTCTTAACATTCTTAATCTCATATAATCACCTAAAAATAATTATAGAATAATATATATAAATTATTGTTTTATATCTCACAATGTGATAAAAAGATAATATATGTAATGCAGAGAAAAAGTATAATTCTTATATGAAAAGATGGAAAAATTATACAAAAAATGAAATTGTTATGAAAAAGTATTTTTTTATAGTAACAATGGTAAATTGAAAAGTTAAATACAATTTTGAAAAAGTAAATAGTAACAATTGTGAAAATCTTGTAAAAAAAGTTTACTCTTAGTAAATATAATGTTATAATCAGTTGCGAGGAGGAAATACTATGTGGGGAGATATTGCAATTGCATTTTTATTGGGGTTAGTTACAGCGTTTGTTGTTACACCATTTAGTATGAGAATAGCCAAAAAATATGGAGCTATAGATGTTCCAAATGACAGAAGAGTAAATAAAAAACCAATGCCAAGGCTTGGTGGTATTGCTGTTATAGCAGGATTTTTTGTTTCAACAATTTACCTATTAATTAGTATGAGTATAGAAGGCAAATTAGTATTGTTTGAAGAAGATATGTTGTGGCTTAAACTAGTAGGCTTTTTTGTAGGAATTATAATTTTAGGAATAACATGTTTTATAGATGATACAAAAGGAATTCATAGTTTAACAAAATTAATTGTACAAATAGTTGCAGCACTTATTGTTGTTGCTTGTGGAATTAGAATAGAAAATTTTGAAATACCTTTTTTAAATGGACAAGCTGAATTAAATATAGTTTTATCATATATTATTACAGTTTGTTGGATTGTAGGAGTTACAAACGCAATTAATTTAATAGATGGATTAGATGGGTTATCTTCAGGAATAAGTTTAATTTCATGTATATCATTATTAATTATATTTACATTAAATGGTTCACCATTAATTGCTATAGTATTAATTACAGCTTTAGGTGGAGCAATTTCGGGATTTTTACCATATAACTTTAACCCTGCAAAGACGTTTATAGGAGATACTGGGTCTAACTTTTTAGGATTCTCTCTTGCAGTAATTTCAATATTGGGAGTTGCAAAAACATATACAGCATTAGTTTTAATAGCGCCTATAATTGTTCTTGCATTACCCCTTTTTGATACTTTGTTTGCAATATTTAGAAGAATTAAAAATGGAAAATCTTTAAAAGCAGTATTTAAAGCAGATAAAGGACATTTACATCATAGATTAATGCAAAAAGGATATACTCAAAAACAAGCAGTATTTATTTTATATGGAATAACTGCTACGTTTGGAATGTTTGCAGTTGTTTTATTAGATAGTGGAGTTTGGAAAGCATTATCTTTTGCAATATTGGTAATTGCAATATTAGCAATAGGATATAAAGACATTTTTGAAATTAGAAAAAATGTACATGAATTTGAAAAAGAGTTAAAAGAAGAAAAAATAGAAAACCATAGAGAAGATAAAAGTTAAAAATTTTATAAGAATAATGTGAAGATTATTTAATATAATGAAAATTAGGTGATATAAGTGGAGACTTTAGATGAAATAAAAGAGAAAATAAAAAGTTCAACAGATAACGAATATATATTAGAAAGCTTAAAGACAAATGAAAAACTTCAAGATGATAGAGAAGTAATGTTAGCCGCTGTAAAAGTTGATGGACAAGCATTATATTATGGTTCTAAATCCATAAGAAATGACAAAGAAATAGTTTTAGAAGCAGTTAAGAAAAAAGGGTTAATATTAAAATATGCAAGTTACGAATTAAGAAAAGATAAAGAAATAGCATTAGCTGCTGTAAAACAAGATAAGAGAGCTCTTGAATATATAGCTTCAGAAGAACTTAAACAAGATCCAGATATTACAATATTATTTACAGAAGGAAAATAATATAAATTTATTATCTAAAATTAATAAATGTAAATAAAATTTGAAATAAATAAATTAAAATAGAAAATAAATTAAAATAAAAAATTATATTAAATAAAGTTTAAGAAAAATAGAAGTAAATTATATAGTATAAAAATTGAAAAATGTTAAACAATAATATAAAAATTGTTTAACATTTTTTTGTAAATCTAAACATAACTAAAACTTAATAATAACTAAAAGTATTTTAATAGGAAAAGTACATAGTAAAATATAAAAATTTGACTTAGTTTGAAAAAACTTAAGTTTATATAGGATATCTTATCTAAAGAAAGGGTAGATTTTAATGAAAATTTCTTGGCTTAAATATGAAAAAGATAAAGATAGTTTTAAATTACCGGAAGCATTGGGATTGGATGTATATAAAATACCAGACTTAGAAGATTCAGATAAAAAAATAGAAGAACTAATTAATAATGAATATAAAACAATAATAATATCAAATGATGTGGCTAGTTTTTCAGAGGACATAATAAAAAAGTATAATAAAGATAATAATGTAAAAATTATTATTTCAATTGATAAAGATATTTTATAATATTATGTAAAGATAATAATACTAATAAAGATATCTTATAATTCTGTATAAATTTGGTAAATATGTAAAAAATATATGTGTAATATAAAATCGGAGGTACATATATGAATATAAGTGATATGAAAAATATTGTTATTCTAAAAGATTTACCATCAAATATAGTAGATGAAGCAATTGTGTTTTTAAAACAAAACCAAAAGGTAAAGAAACCAGAATATATAGAAAATACTGAGAAATTTAAGGGTAGCAGTCAAAAAGAAAAGGGAAAAGACTTTCTTGCAAATGAAGCAAAATTAGTTATAGCAGATTATATTTTTAAGATAGAAAAAGAAAATAATAATGCCAAAAATCCTAAAAATAATATAGATAAAAAATATAAAAGATTGAAAAATATAAATTTTATGCTTATTGTTGCTTTAATACTAAGCTTTTTAACAAATTTAATTTAAAATAAAATGAATAAAACATCTCTTCCTTGAATATAGATGTAAAAAACTACAAAGGAAGAGGTGTTTTTATATTGGAAAGAACCATAACTCCAGAAGAAAGACAAAGAAGAGCAGAAGAAGTATACAATAGGAGAAGGAATAATTCACTTTCAAAAATAAACTATACAAACGAAAATATAGTAAAAGAAAAAGTTAATATTAGCTTATTTAAAAAAATGATTTTACAAATTTTAATTTGTATGGTTATTTATGTAATTTTTTATTTAATAAAAAATACTTCTTACTTTTTTTCAGATGATGTAATTAACAAAGCAAAAGAATTCTTAAAATATGACATTAATTTTCAAAATTTATACAATCAAGCTGTAACAATGCTTGATAATAATAAAAATAGTATCCCATTTTTAAATAATTTATTACAAAATTCAAATAAAAATGAAACAAATAAAGAAGATATAAATTCTATAAGTGCTAATGAAGAAGGTAATCCAACTAATACAGAAAATGTAATTAATTCCAATAATGGAAATGATAAAAATGAAGTGAAGCAAAATAATGAAAATTCAAATACAGAAAATGCAGGTATTGGAGGAGGAAAAGAAGATAATACACAAGTAGAGAATTCCAAGGAAGATAAAAATAAGTCTCAAATGGAAATTGATGCAGAATTTTTAAAAGCAAATTATAGTTTCATAAATCCTGTTAAGGGAACTGTTACATCTAGGTATGGAGCTAGAGAACCAACAGATATAATATCTGCTAATCATTATGGGATAGACATAGGAGCTAGTACTGGAACAGAAATAATTGCGTCAACAGATGGAAAAGTAGAACAAGTTTCAGAAGAAGGAGAGTATGGTAAACATGTAAAAATAAGAAATGGAGAAGCGGTAACTTTATATGCACATTGTAGTGAACTTTTAGTAAAAGAAGGGCAACAAGTAAAACAAGGAGAAAAAATAGCATTAGTTGGAGAAACAGGAAAAGCAACAGGACCACATTTACATTTTGAAATAAGAAGAGATAAAAATATAATAAATCCAGAATATATACTTAAATTCTAAGGAGGAAACTTTATGCGAATAACAATAGATTTAAAAATATTTTTATTTGCCATAATTTTTATAATTACAAAACAAATTGAGTTTTATGCTATACTTATGGCATATGCAATAATACATGAGCTAGGGCATCTATTATGTGGGGTATTTTTAAGGTTAAAACCAGAAACATTTAGTATAACACCATTTGGATTGCAAATTAGCTTTAAACCAGAGATTAGTTTATATAATACAAAAGTAAAAAATGGAACCAGAATATGTGTAAAAAAAATGTTACTTGCTTTTGCAGGTCCATTAACTAATTTTATAATAGTTTTTATATTAATTATATTAAATAATTTAGGAGTAATTGTAGATAATATATTTTTAGGAGAGACGGCTATTTATGCTAACATCTTAATTGGAGTATTTAATCTAATACCAATTTATCCATTAGATGGAGGAAGAATTATAAAAGAAATTATAAATATAAGAAGCGGAATGAAAAAATCATATTGCTATATAAATAAAATTTCTAATATAACTATGATTATATTAATGGTTATAAGTAGCATTTTACTTTTATATGTACATAATATTGCTATATTAATAATATTAGCTTATTTAGGCTATTTAGTTATAAAGCAGAATCGAATTTATGAAATAAAGTCAAGACTAATAAAATCAATAGAATAAATTTAAAAAGAAGTTATATTATTTTGTATCTTTACATTAAAACTACATATTGTTATAATAAAAAATGTGAGGGGCAAAATGGTAGCAGAAATAATATTAAATAGCAATGCAAAAGAATTAAATAGAGTATTTGACTATAATATACCAGAAACAATGGCTTATAAAGCTACAATTGGTAGTAGAGTTTTTGTGCAATTTGGAAATAGAAAAGAGCTAGAAGAAGGATTTATAATAAATATAAAAGATGAATCTGAGTTTAAGCTAAAAGATATACAAAAAATAGTTAATGAAAATGGTATTAGTGAAGAAAAAGTAGAACTTGCAAAATTGATGGCAAGAAGGTATTTTTGCAATGTTTCAGAATGCATTAAACTTATGCTTCCACCAGGTACAACTACAAAAATAATAGAAAATAGGGTGAAAGAAAAAAATGAGAATTTTGTTTCTATAGTAAATGAGATATTAGTAGAAAATGACATAGAGGAAAATAAATTTAAATCTGCTAAACAGTTGAGAATACTAAAATTTTTACTAGATAATGGAGAAACAAATTTAGCAGATTTATTACTTTTTACAGATACAACAAGAGATGCAGTAAAATCTTTAGAAAAGAAGAAATATGTTGTAATTGAACAAAAGCAAGTTGAAAGAAATCCGTTTTTACACAAAGTGGAGAAAAAAACTAGTAAACTGAAATTTACAGATGAGCAACAATATGCCTATGATAAAATAAGTTTTGCAATGGATAAAAACAAATATGGAGAATACCTAATTTATGGAGTTACAGGCTCTGGAAAAACAGAGATATATTTACAACTTATAGAAAATGCTTTAAGAAATAATAAAACAAGCATAATGTTAGTACCAGAAATTTCTTTAACACCTCAAACTGTAGATAGATTTATAGCAAGATTTGGAGAAGAAAATATAGCTGTGTTACATAGCAAATTATCTATAGGAGAAAGATTTGACCAGTGGAATAAAATAAAAAATGGACAAGCTAAAATTGTAATTGGTGCTCGTTCTGCAATATTTGCACCTATAAAAGACTTAGGCATTATTATAATAGATGAAGAACATGACAGCTCTTATAAGTCAGAATCAACACCAAGATATAATGCAAAAGATATTGCAAGATATTTGTGCAAGGAAAATAATATTCCACTTGTATTAGGAAGTGCAACACCTGATACAAGTTCTTTATATAGAACAATGCAAAAAGAAAGTGTTCTTCTAAGATTAAATAAAAGAGCAAATAGCTCAACACTTCCAGAAATAGAAGTTATAGATTTAAGAGAAGAATTATCTAAGAAAAATAAATCAATGCTTAGTGAAAAATTACAAGAGGCAATAAAAGAAAATTTAGAAAATAAAAAACAAACAATTTTATTTTTAAACAGAAGAGGATTTTCTACATTTGTTATGTGTAGAGATTGTGGCTATACAGCTAAATGCAAAAACTGTGACATAACACTTACATACCATAAAAGTGCTAATAAACTAAAATGCCATTACTGTGGTTATGAAACAAATGTAATTAACAAATGCCCAGATTGCAAAAGCGAGAATATAAGATATTTTGGAACAGGAACACAAAAATTGGAGGCAGAAATAAATAAACTATATCCAGAGGCAAAAACAATAAGAATGGATGTAGATACAGTTACAAAGAAAAATTCTCATGAGAAAATTTTAACAGATTTTAAAGAAAATAAAGCAGACATTTTAATAGGAACACAAATGGTAGTAAAAGGACATCATTTTCCAAATGTTACATTAGTAGGAGTAATTGCAGCAGATGGAAGCTTGAATATGAATGATTATAGAGCAAATGAAATAACATTTCAAATTTTAACACAAGTTGCAGGAAGAGCTGGAAGAGGAAAAGATGCTGGAAAAGTTATTATTCAAACATACAATCCAGATAGTTTTGCAATTGAATGTGTAAAAACACAAAATGAAGAAATGTTTTATAATACAGAAATGAGATTAAGAAAACAATTGAAATATCCGCCATTTTGCGATATAATAGTAATTGGAGTTAGTTCAAAAGAAGAACAAATAACAATAAAAGTAATACAAAGTTTGCATAAGTATTTAAAAAATAGAGTGGAAAATGAAAATATAGGAATTATGCTTTACAAAGCACTTCCCGCCCCTATAGATAAAATAAAAAACAAATATAGGTGGAGAATTTTAATAAAATGTAAATTTGGAGAAGATATAATAGACTTAATAAACGATACATTACAAAAAGCTCAAACAATTAAATACTGCAAAAATGGAGATGCTAATATTAGTATAGATGTTAACCCAACAAATATGGTGTAAAAGGTTAACAAATTCATTTTGTAATAGGAGGAATAAAAATGGCTATAAGACAAATAAGATTAGAAAAAGATGAAATACTTAGAAAGAAATCAAGAGAAGTAGAAGATGTTGATGATAGAATAAGACAGCTTCTAGATGATATGATAGATACAATGCATGAGTATAATGGTGTTGGTTTAGCAGGACCTCAAGTAGGAATTTTAAAAAGAGTAATAGTAATAGACTTATATGATGGCAACCAACCACTAAAACTAGTTAATCCAAGAATAGTAAAGCAAAAGGGAGAGCAAGAAGTAGACGAAGGTTGTTTAAGTTTTCCAAATGAATACGCAAAAATGGTAAGACCAGCAGAAGTTACAGTAGAAGCATTAGACGAAAATGGAAAAAAAGTTAAAATAAAAGGAGAAGGACTTCTTGCACAAGCACTAGCTCATGAAATAGACCATTTAGATGGAATACTTTTTGTAGATAAAATGTTACCAGGAACACTTCACTATGTGGATCCTAATGAAGAAAAGTAAAATAAAAGCCAGCTCAATAGAGCTGGCTTTCAAACTGCCTACAAGACAGATTGAAAAAATAGGATTAGATATAACATATAAAATATAAATTTTAACAAAAGATAACAAAAGATAAGAAAAAATAACAAAAAATAATTTAGATTAATAAAATTTATTGTAACAAAATTAAAATAAAATTGTCTTAATATATAGAAAGGGGGAAAGTATGTGGAAGAAATCTATGAGAAGTATTCAAAAAATGTTTATTATTACTTATATGGTTTATCACATAACAAGGAGTTGTCAGAAGAATTGATGCAAGAAACTTTTTATAGTGCAATAAAAGGCATAAACAAATTTAAAAACGAGTGTAGTATAAATGTATGGTTATGTCAAATAGCAAAGAATAAATGGATTAATTACTTAAAAAAGAGTAAAAAAATAACATTACTTTCCCTTGAAAACGGACTAGAGAATTATTTGTTAGATGATAACTCTATAGAAAGTGTAGAAGAAAAATTAGACATTATTGAACTATATAAAGGAATACATAAATTAGATAAAAAGACAAAAGAGGTATTTTACTTAAGAATAAAAGGAGAACTTTCTTTTAAAGAAATAGGAGAAATAACGGAACAAAGTGAACAATGGGCAAGAACAATTTTTTATAGAGGGAAATTAAAAATAAAGGAGGATATACTAAAAAATGAAAAATGAGTGTGAAATTGTTAATGACTTATTACCAAATTACGTAGAAAGTTTAGTAAGTGAAGAGACAAAAAAATTTGTAAATGAGCATATTAAGAATTGTGAAAAATGTAAGAAAAAGTTAGAAATTTTAAAAGAAGATAAAAATAAGAAACAAAGAAGAGAGAGAGAGGAACAAAAAATTGAAATTGACCATCTAAAAAAATATAATAAAAAAATGTTGTTTTTGAAAATACCACTATTTACTATTATAATAGCATTCATTATCTTAGCAATGTGCGTTACAGCAAAATACTATTATAATGGAAAAATATTAGATGGTGCAAGAAATAAAATTGAAGAAATTTCAGTTTCGAATAATTATCACATATATGAAACACAATTTTATAAATTTGATAAAACTAAAGAAGAAAATTATTATAATACAGAAATTTTTTATAAAGATGGTAAATATAAGAAAATAGAAAAGATAAATAGCGTAAATAGTAAATTAGAAAATAAAGAAACAGTAAAATATTGGGCAAAAGACGAATTTTTAAAAAAAGACAGATTACATGAATATGAAGCATATAATCAATCTGGAGAATTAATAATGAGAATGCCAAATATTTATTTTGGAGAAGGAATAGTAAAAATACTAAATAATATAATATTGAACATAAGAACTGACGAATTTAGAGGAATACAATGTTATGTATTAAAAAATTCTGATAAATCGTCATATAGAGAAATTTGGATAGACAAAGAAACAATGTTACCAATAAGAGAGGTACAAAATATATATGGTGAACAATATGATGAAAAAACATTTTTTATTGAATTTAATATTGTAACAGAAAAAGATGTAACTAAAAAATAAAATAAATTAAAAAGTATAATTGTAATTTTATGTAAAGTGTGTTATAATATGTTTATTACTCAAGAAAGAGTACATTATAAAAATAGGAGTGACTTAAAATGAGTAGCAAGCAAGAAAGACAAAGTGAGGTCTTGGAACATCTACAGGAAGATGAAACATCTGTAAGAATTTTTCTTACAAACGGGTTCCGGATGTATGGAACAGTTATTGGACATGACCAGTACTGCGTATACCTAGATTCAGACGGGAAGAAAAAAATGGTATACAAACATGCTATCTCTACAATTGAATATTGGTGAAACTCCGGGAAACCACCCTTCAAATTTTTTGAGGGGTGGTTTGCTTTAGTTTAATTTTTTTGGTATAATGTATGCAATTTATTATAAGAATATATATAAAGGAGGGTTTCTAATATGTTAAATATTGTTTTTATGGGAACTCCAGATTTTGCAAGAGAGTCTTTAAAGGCTATATATGAAGCTGGACATAATATTTTAGCAGTAGTAACAAATCCAGATAAACCAAAAGGAAGAGGAATGAAATTAATACCATCTCCTGTAAAAGAATTTGCCATAGAGAAAAATTTGAAAATATATCAACCGTTAAAAGTAAGAAATAATGAGGATTTTATAGGTGAAATAAAAAGTTTAAATCCAGACGTTATTTGTGTTGTTGCTTATGGTAAAATTTTGCCTAAAGAGTTATTAGATATTCCAAAAATGGGATGTATAAATGTACATGGTTCTTTACTTCCAAAGTATAGGGGGGCTGCTCCAATTCAGTGGTCAGTATTGAATGGAGACAAAGAAACAGGAATTACAACAATGTACATGGATGTTGGAATGGATACAGGAGACATGATTTTAAAAGAAAAAGTAAAAATCGGTGAAGATGAAACAACAGGAGAACTTTGGGATAAATTAAGTAAAGTTGGAGCAAAATTACTTGTAGAAACACTAGAAAAAATAGAAAGAGGTATAGCACCGAGAGAAAAGCAAGGAGAAGATTTTACTTTAGCTCCAATGCTTTCAAAAGATATGGCAAAAATAAATTGGGAAGAAATGAATGCAGAAAAAATTAAAAATTTAGTAAGAGGATTAAATCCAATAATGGGTGCATATTCAGAATTGGAAGGCAAAAAGGTTAAATTTTGGAGGGTTAATGTAGTAAATTTAAAAGATTTATCACAAAAATTTCCAGAATTAAAAGAATATGAATATAGAATGAATGGATTAGCGCCTGGAACTGTATTATTTGCAGATGAAAAAAATGGATTGTATATAAATGCAATAGACGGGATAATAAAAGTTTTAGAAATACAAGGTGAAAATGCTAAAAAAATGTTAATAAATGATTATTTAAGAGGAAATAAAATTCAAGCAGGAACAATTTTTGAATAAATTATATAAAAAAAGAAAGATTAAATATAATAGTATATTTGAAAAAATAAATTTTTTAATATTATATAAAAAAATAAATGTATTATAATTTAAAATAACTATTAAAGTTGGTGTATAAAGTTGTATATATTTTATTTAAATGTGTAATAAAAAAATAAATAATATTTTATAAAATAATTTAAACTTTTTTTGCAAATTTTGAAAAATAGTTGTAAAAAATAGCATAAATTGATATACTTATAACTATAAACAAAGATAAAATTTTAAGGAGGTTTTATTATGGGTGAAGAAAATAAAAATGAAATTAATGAAAATAAAGAGGTTAAGGATGTAATAGCAGAAACAGAAGTATCTGTAGAAAATACAAATATTCAAATAGCAGATGATGTTATAGCAGTTATAGCAGGTGTTGCAGTAGCTGAAGTTCCAGGAGTAGCTGCAATGTCAGGTGGTTTTGCAGGAGGAATTTCTGAGGTATTAAGCGGAAAGAAAAATTTATCAAAAGGTATTAAAGTAGAAGCAGGAGAAAAAGAAACAAAAATAGATGTTAATATTATAGTAGAATTTGGTGTAAGAATACCAGATGTAGCCTTTGAAATTCAAAATAGAGTAAAAAAAGCTGTTGAAAATATGACTGGACTAAAGGTTGTAGAAGTAAATGTACATGTTCAGGGTGTAAATGCAGATACAACATTAGAAAAAGACAATAATGATTCTAAAGAAGAAAAATAAAAAAGGCACACTTGTGCCTTTAATTGGTTTATATGTAAATTATATAAATTTATATATAATTTTATATATAAATTTGCAACTTAAAATAATGAAAGCGACCAATTAAAAATTTAGTACACAAATTTAGTAAAACTATAATTTTGCACAAATAGTGCAAAAATTGTGGAGAAATGGAGATAAAATGAAAGTTTTAGATAAAATAGGATTAGTATTATTTTCTACTCTAATTTTAATATCGTCTGTTTTATTATGTTTAATGATTTTTGGATGGTTAGATATAAACTTAGTAACAGATATTGTTAAGCAAGCATTATCAGACCAAGTAACATCAAATGTATTATTAGGACTTTCTGTTGTATTTATATTACTTGCAATTAAATGTATATTTTTTGATTCAAGCTCTAAAGAGAAAAATGATGCTAAAAATAGTATTTTACTAGAAAATTCCGATGGCAAATTATTAATTACAAGAGATACATTAGAGAATTTAGTAGATGGAGTTGTAAAAGGTTTTAGTGGAGCAGAAGATGTTACATCTAAGGTAGAAGTTGACCAAGAAAGCAATGTAAGAGTATTTGTAAATTTAGAAGTAAAAGAAAATGTTGTAATTAAAGAATTGTCTGCAAACTTACAAACTAAAATTAAACAAGTAATTAAGAAAACATCAGATTTAGAAGTTAAAGAAGTAAATATAAAAATTAAGGATGTAAAACCAATGGACAATATTGCACAGGAGTAACAAAATAAGTTTATACTAGAAAAAAATGTTTTAATAATATGTATATTTCTAGCAAAGCAGGAAAGGAAGTTTTTTATGGATGATTTCAAAAAATTTGTAACAAAGTATGCAGGTGCAATTATAGGTGTACTTGTTGCAATAATTTTATTATGCACAAGCTTATATAAATTTATAATATGGGCTGTAGTAATTGTTGCGTGTGGATATTTTGGTTATTATATTCAATGTAATAAAGAAAGTGTAAAAGAAAAGGTTAAAAATTTTATAGATAGATTATAAAAATAAATTATAATTAAGAAAATTAAGGAGAATTACGGACTTATGAGCAGAACAGAATCAAGACGCATGGCTTTTGAGTTACTATATAGTTTTGAAGTACAGAAGCTAGATATAGCAGAGCAAAAAGAACAAACAGAGTTTTATATAGAAAATAATGAAATACAAGACCAAAAAGTTATAGAATATTTAGAAGATGCTATAAATGGCATAAATGAAAATAAAGAAGATATAATAAAAAATATATCCGATAATCTAGCTAAAAATTGGCAATTGGATAGAGTTTCTAAAATAAATATAGCTATTTTAAAATTGGCAATATATGAAATTTTATATAAAAAATTACCATATAAAGTTGTAATAAATGAAGCTGTAGAATTAGCAAAAGCATATGGAGATGACAGTTCTTCTTCATTTGTTAATGGAGTTTTAGCAAATATTGTAAAAGATATTGAAGAATAACTAAATAGGAAAAGATTAAACAATAACAAAAGGAGAAAAACAAGTGGAATATCAAGCAATAACAGTAACAGATTTAAATAAATATATAAAAGAAAAGATTGCTGGAGATGAAAATTTGGCTAATGTTCTAGTTAAGGGAGAAATATCTAATTTTAAACTTCATTACACTGGTCATATGTATTTTACTTTAAAAGACGAAAATTCTCTAATAAAATGCATAATGTTTAAAACTTATACACCACATTTAAAATTTACACCTAAAGATGGAATGAAAGTTATGGCTTTTGGGACAGTTTCTGTATTTGAAAGAGATGGTGTATACCAACTTTATTGTAAAGCAATGCAAGAAGATGGCATGGGAAGTTTGTATACAGCATATGAAGAACTAAAAGCAAAATTAGAAAAAGAGGGATATTTTGATTCCTCTCACAAGAAAAAAATACCTTTTATGCCTAAAAGTATAGGAGTTTTAACATCTAATACAGGTGCGGTTATAAGGGATATAATAAATGTTTCTACTAGAAGAAATCCTAGTGTTTATTTAAAGCTATTGCCAGTTCCAGTTCAAGGAGAAGGTGCAGCAGAAAAGATTGCAGCAGGAATAGAATTTATGAACGAGAAAAAGTTGGCAGATGTAATTATTTTAGCTAGAGGTGGTGGCTCACTTGAGGATTTGTGGCCATTTAATGAAGAAATAGTTGCAAAAGCAATTTATAATTCAGAGCTTCCAGTAATTTCTGCAGTAGGACATGAAACAGATTTTACAATAGCAGATTTTGTTGCAGACTTAAGAGCACCAACACCATCTGCAGCAGCAGAGTTAGCAGTTCCAAATATAGCAGATGTAGAACTAAAACTTAATACATATCAAAATAGGTTTAGACAAGCATTAAGAAAGAAAACCGAATTAATGAGGCTTCGATACGAAAAATGTATGAATAGCAGAGTTTTTAAAGACCCATTACAAAAAGTTAATGAGAATTATATGTTAATTGATAGATTTGTAAAAAACATGCAAAACAGTATAGTTACAAAATATAAAGATAAAAAACTAGAAGCTATAAAACTATATTCAAAATTAGATGCATTAAGTCCTTTAAAAACATTAGCAAGAGGTTATAGTATAACTGAGAAAGAGGGAAAAATTGTACATAAAGTATCAGAATTAAAACAAGGAGATAGATTAACTTTAAGATTTGAAGACGGAAAAGTAGATGCAGAGGTAAGATAAACTATTTAAGATTATTTAAAAATTTAAATAAAAAGGAAGGAAAGAAAAAATGAGTAAAAAAACAAAAGTAGCAATATTAATATTGGTAATTGCTCTCATAATAGTTTTAGCAATTGGAACTATTTCTATTATAAATTCATTTAAAAGTGATGATACAGGAGCAGAGGCTCTTAACGAAACACAAATTAATGGGATTGTAAATAATATAGAAATAAATAACATAGAAAATACAGAGCAAGAAAACAATGTTGTAAATGAAGAAGTAAACAATACAGAAAAAGTAGATAATGTAGAACAAGGAAATTCACAAACAAGTAACAATGCAAATAACTCTAATGAAGAAAAAGCAATAGAGCTTGTTAAAAAAGAATGGGGAGAAGATAGTAGTGTATACTTTGACCTAGCTGGAGTAACATCAGATGGAAAATATAGAGTATCTGTAAATAAAGATACAAAAGTGCTTGCATGGTACATAGTAGATATAGAAACTGCAACAGTTACCCAAAAATAGGAGGAAAAAATGGAAGATAATAAAGAAATAAATTTTGAAGACACAATGAAAAAGTTAGAAAATATAGCAAATGAATTAGAAAAGGGAGACCTAGATTTAGATACATCAGTTAGTAAATTTGAAGAAGGTATGAAGTTATCTAAAAAATGTAATGAAATATTAGAAAATGCAGAAAAAAGAATATCTATATTAATAAACAATGGTGAAGACATAAAAGAAGAAGATTTTGTGCCAAAGGCAGAATAAATAAAAAGTAAATAGAAGGGAATAAATATGTTTCAAGAAATAGCTAATTTTATAACGGAATATAAATATATAATTATGCCAATTTTAGTTTGGGTTTTTATACAATTATTTAAATTTATATATGACTTAGTTACAACTAAAAAAATTAACTTTAAAAGAATACTACAAGCAGGAGGAATGCCAAGTTCACATTCTGGTGTAGTTGTATGCTTAACAACAATGATAGGTAAAGATGTAGGGATAAATTCTCCTTTATTTGCTGTATCTCTTATATTTTCGTTAGTTGTAATGTATGATGCAGCAGGAGTAAGAAGAGCAGCAGGAAAACAAGCAAAATTACTAAATAAAATAGTAGAGACTCCAGGACTAACTGGGGTACAAATGCACGAAAAACTAGTAGAAGTACTAGGACATTCACCAAAAGAGGTTATAGTAGGAGCATTAATAGGTTTAATAGTAGGATTAGTTTTTTAATGTAAATTAGTACCAGATCTAAATTTTTTGTTTGAGGAAATTTAGGTCTGGTTTCAATTTCTAAGTAGGAGGAATAGAAATGGAAGATATAGAAATTGCAAGAAATACTAAGTTAGAAGAGATTAACGTTATTGCTAGAAAACTTAATGTTGAAGATGATATTGAGCAATATGGAAAACATAAAGCAAAAATTTCTTTAGAAGTAATGAAAAAATTAAAAAGTAAGAAAAATGGTAAGTTAATCTTAATGACAGCAATTAATCCGACTCCATTAGGAGAGGGAAAGACTACAATGGCTATAGGTTTAGCAGATGGTATGAATAAAATAGGAAAAAATGCAGTTCTTGCTTTAAGAGAGCCATCTTTAGGACCTGTATTTGGTATAAAAGGTGGAGCTACTGGTGGTGGGCATAGTCAAATCGCGCCAATGGAAGATATAAATTTACATTTTACAGGAGATATTCATGCAATTACAGCAGCAAATAATTTATTATCTGCTATAATAGATAACCATATATATTTTGGAAATGAGCTTAATATAGAAAAAGTGGTTTGGAAGAGATGTTTAGACTTAAATGATAGGCAATTAAGAAAAGTAAATACTGGTCTTTCAGGAGAAAAAAATATAGTTCCAAGAGAAGATGGTTTTGATATATCTGTTGCATCTGAAATAATGGCAATATTATGCTTAGCAACAGACATTAAAGATTTAAAAAGAAGAATTGGAAATATTATTATAGGTTATAATAAATTAGGAATGCCAATAACAGCAAAAGATTTAAAAGCAGATGGTGCTTTAACTGTACTTTTAAAAGAAGCTATTAAACCAAATTTAGTACAAAGTTTAGAAAAAACACCTGCAATAGTTCATGGTGGACCTTTTGCAAATATTGCACATGGATGTAATAGTATTATAGCTACAAAAATGGCATTAAAACTTGCAGATTATGTAGTAACAGAAGCAGGGTTTGGTGCAGATTTAGGAGCAGAAAAGTTTTTAGATATAAAATGTAGAAAAGCAGAATTAAAGCCAGACGTAGTAGTTTGCGTTGCAACTATGAAAGCATTAAAATATCATGGAGGAGTAGCAAAAGAAGAAGTTCAAAACGAAAACATAATGGCATTAGAAAGAGGTATGAACAACTTATTTAAACATATAGATAATTTACAAAATGTGTATGGTTTAAATGTAATAGTTGCAATAAATAAATACACATATGATACAGAAAAAGAAATAAATTATTTAAAAGAGAAATTACAAGAAAAAGGAATAGAACTAAGTCTAGTAGAAAGTTGGGAAAAAGGTGGAGAAGGAGCAACAGACTTAGCAGAAAAAGTTGTAAAACTAGCGGAGAAGGAGCATAAATTTAAATATGCATATGAGTTAAATGGAAGCATAAAAAATAAAATAGAAGATGTAGCTAAGAAAATCTATGGAGCAGAAAGTGTAGAGTTTTCTGAAGAAGCAGACAAAAAGGAAATATCTGCAACATTCTACTCGAAAACTCCATACCGCCTACACACTGCATTGCAAGCCGCCGGAACGGTCGGAACCCGTTTTTCCGTTTGCAACAAGAAAGATTTGTCAGACAGTCTGAATGTATATACGATTGAGAAACTACCTTTTTATGAAGACAGTTTCAAAATCCCGACAAACAAGAAATACCGCTATTTGATTTGCGATTTTCAAAACACTCCGGCTTTCCAAGATGCTTATTCCATTGCAGAAATAAAGATTTTCGGAAAAAACCGGCAACAGTTGGAAGGGAAACTGACAGGAACAAAAGGAATAAGTGACAATAAACTCGAAAACGTAATGGATGAAGACAGGGTCTCGTTTTATCAACCTGATAAATCAGAGAAACGCCAATATATCGTTTTCGACCTCGGCCAACCTCGTGAAATCGAAAAGGTCGAGTTTTACCCAAGGAGCGACGACAACAGAATCGTCACCGGAGAATTATATGAATTATTCTATTGGGACAAGAAATGGATTTCATTAGGCCGGCAATATGGTAAAGAAAACAGGCTGGCATTTCATAATATACCTCAAAATGCCCTATTCCGCATTCATAACCATACGCGGGGAAAAGAACATAGGCCGTTTACTTATGAGGAGGGTAAACAGGTGTGGTGGTAAATTTATAGAAAACAAGAAAGAGGTTGGAATCACCTGTTCCGGGAAATGATACTGGACGAAAGGTTCAAATAATAGAATTCAAATTCCTAAAAACAAAATAAAATGGGAAAGAAATTTTTTGGCGTAATAGCCTTTGCAGCCATTGCCGTAGCGGCAGGCTGGAATTATCAGCAGAACAAACAGGAAGTGGAATTGTCGGATTTGGCACTTGCTAATATAGAGGCTTTAGCAAGATATGAAGATAACGAATGTCCTAACGGATGCCTCACCGAATATGATGAAAAAGGATGTTGGTGCTATAGATATTATCCAAATGTGAAAGAAAAAGACTGGACACGTTAATAAAAAAATTGCGTTAGTGCTTTATTCCCTCTCTAAAGTATTTGTAGGGAGAGAATTTGCACTAACCTCTTTTTAATGTAATATATAGAAACTAAAATATTAGTGATATGCAAAAAAATATATACATATTATTATTGTTGTTCGTTTTTTTTTCGAGTTGTACAAAAAAAGTGACAACAGAAGTTTATCAAAACAAACGTGACAATGTCATTAATCTTCACAGTAAAGTTAAAGAAATAGGAACAGAAGATGTTTTAATCAATCGATACTCACAACCCTTTCTACTTGACCGGTATTTAATTATAGGGGATTATGTCTCAAAAGACAGCCTTGTGCATATATTTGATAAATATGATTTCAAGTATATTTGTAGCACTGCTTTCTTGGGGCCTGGTCCTACGGAAATCACAAGTTTTGGTTCTGTCTGTATTAATGAGGATGACCGGGAATTTTATATTTCAGATTATGGTAAACAAAAAATATTCACTTACAAGCTTGACAGTGTACTTTCAAATCCCCTCAATTATATACCTACAGTTAAAGTGAATTTGAATCAAGAACAAATACCCAATAGATATTATTACATAAATGATTCACTATGTTATGCTTCTATAATAACACCGACCGGTCGTTCCGGTTTTAATCAATCTGGGGCAATTTGGAATATGATGACCGGGAAAATTACACAGCTCAAATACACTCATCCGGAAATAGAAAAAAAACGTGTCAATATTGCAGTATCCATAAAAAATAAAACATTTGTAGAGTGTTATGATCATCATGATTTAATGACCATATATGATTTGGAAGGGGATTTAAAATGCAATATATATGGTTCTAAATGGAATAACAAAACCTCTAATAAACAAAAATATTATGGTTCTGTGATCTTTGCCAAAGATAAAATTGTAGCCTCTTACTCTGACGGGAGAGATAATTTCGGTAAACAAAGCAGGCCTACAACTTTATTAGTCTTTGACTTAAAAGGCAATTATCTTAAAACAATAGAAATAGGATACAATATATTGGAATTTTGTTACGATGAAGAAAACAATCGGATTATCATGTCTTTTGACGATGATATACAATTGGGTTATTTAGAGTTAGATAATATTGTGTAATAATCTATATGAAACGATGGATTGACATCCTATTGGATTTTTTCCTTGCCGTGGTGGGGTTGGCTATTCTTTGGGTTTTCGCCCAAGTCTTCCTCTTCGCCTCCTTTCATATCCCCAGCGACTCGATGGAGCCGGAGCTAGTCGAAGGGGATTTTGTAGCGGTCTGGAAACCGGTGCTCGGTGCACGACTATTCAACCTCAACGCAACATTGCGATTGGAGCAAGTCGAAATCCACAGGGTTTCCGGATTCCGCAATATCGAAAGGAATGACATACTGGTTTTCAACTTTCCGCATCCGAACAATTGGGACAAGATCGAGATGCACATTTTGAAGTACTATGTCAAACGATGCATCGGACTGCCGGGAGACACACTTTCCATCAAAAACGGTCAATTTCGAATAGAAGGAGTAAACGAACCGCTCGGAAACATCGCGTCACAACAAAAAATCGGACAGACTTCACCAGA
>OIZB01000551.1_pt1 | contig 27989 bp, 30 predicted proteins | sample 1588401 | NCBI WGS metagenome assembly OIZB01 (sample SAMN03283270) | human gut metagenome | biome: human-associated habitat; material: feces | host: Homo sapiens | place: USA | collected 2013
ATTCTGCTGTTGGTGTTCTTCAGACCCTCGTTGTGGCGCTGGGCGCTGGCCTCGGAATTTGGGGCGCGATCAATCTGCTGGAAGGTTATGGCAACGACAACCCCGGTGCCAAATCTCAGGGCATGAAGCAGCTCATGGCGGGCGGCGGCGTGGCGCTGATCGGCATTACCCTCGTGCCGCTGCTGTCCGGTCTGTTCGGCTAATCGGCAGCTCGTTTGCTTCCCGTAAATCCACGGAGGGTGCCGCTTTCGGGCGGCATCCTCCCGAAAGGAGGGCAACCCTATGGATTTCTTATGGGATAAGATCACGGAATGGCTGAAAGAAATGCTCGTTGGCGGTATCGTGAGTAATCTGTCCGGGATGTTCGATGCGACCAATCAAAAGGTTGCCGAGATCTCCGGTCAGGTGGGCTTATCGCCGCAGGCATGGAACGGCAGCATTTTCAGCATGATACAAAACCTGTCGGAAACCGTGATCGTCCCCATCGCAGGCGCAATTCTCGCCTTTGTGATGACGCTGGAGCTGATCCAGCTCATTACCGACAAAAATAACCTCAACGACATGGACACATGGATATTCTTCAAGTGGGCGTTCAAGTCCGCTGCCGCTGTCCTGATCGTGATCCGTGCCCGGCGGATTGTCGGGCATGTCATAGACATACGTCAGCCGCCCGCCGTCGAGCGTCAAGGACGTGACGGCATACGTATCGGTGTAGCTGACAGAAAACGCCCCATCGCGCCAGACGACGCGCGTGCGCGTGACGGTATCCGTCCCGTCCGCGAACCGCAGCGTGTGGCACAGCAGCCCGCCGTCGCGGCAGACCTCGTAGAGCGCGGCCTCGGCCGTCTGCCCCGCCGCGCGCGCATCCCAGAACGCCGTCACCGTCTCCGGGTGCGTGACCGGGTCGGCCGCGTCCACGTGCACGGCCGTGAGTCCTGCGTCCGAGAGCTGCGCCACCGCCTGCGCGATCTGCGCGTCCGTGAGATCGACGCCCGCACGCATGCCGTCGCCGACCGCCTGCACCATGGACTGATACCGCTGCGCCGCCGCGACGGCGGGGTCTGCCGCAGCTTTGGCCTGTGCCGCCGTCTTTTGCCCGCAGGCCGTCAGCAGCGCAGCCAGGCACAGCAGAAGCCACAACATGCGTTTCACGCGCATCCCTCCCATTCATTCTGCAAACAGTGTACACGAAAAAATTCGGCATTGCAAATTTCGCCGCATCTGCTATACTGTCGGCAGATATATGCCGTAAGACGCCGCCGGGAGAGCGCTGCGGCCGCCGAAGGAGTGACACTCTCAGGCAAAAGGACCGGTGGCTGACGGAGCTCTGGAGAGACGATTCCGCACCGAAGAAGCAAGGCCGCGCGGCCAATCTTTCAGGTAAAAGGACAGAGTACACACCTGCACCACGGCAGGGGTGTACTCTTTTTTCGGAGGTCATGACGATGGAAACCTTCCTCTTTCTGCTCGAGCTGGCCGGGACGGTCGCGTTCGCCGTCAGCGGCGCGGTGCTCGGCATCGAAAAGCATATGGACATTTTCGGTGTGGGGCTGCTGGGCATCACGACGGCCGTCGGCGGCGGCATTCTGCGCGATCTCGTCGTGGGGCTGACGCCGCCGCGCGCATTTCAGGACCCGATCTATCTGCTCGTCGCGCTCGGCGTGTCGGTCGTGCTGTTTTTCCCGTTCGTGCGCCGGATCATCGGCCGCAGCAAGCGTGTGTTCGACGCGCTCATGCTCATCATGGACGCGGCCGGGCTCGGCATCTTCACGATCACGGGCATGAACACCGCCACCACGCTCGCCGGGTGCACCGACCCGCTGCTGCTGGTGTTTGTCGGCCTGCTGACCGGCACGGGCGGCGGCGTGCTGCGCGATATCCTCGCCGGGGATATGCCCTACATCCTGCGCAAGCACATCTACGCCAGCGCGTCCATCGCGGGCGGCATTCTCTATCTGCTGCTGCAGCAGGTCTGGCAGGGAGCGGGCGCGATCTTGACCAGCGTGGTCGTCGTCATCGTCATCCGCTGCGCCGCGGCGCACTTTGAGTGGGACCTGCCGCGCGCAAAAACCGTGTGGAAAAGTGACGAATGATGTGCTAGGATAAAGAAAAGAGTTCGCAAGACCGGAGGTCATGACCATGGCAAACACCCCAGCGCACGTATGTCCGCTCGCAAAAAAGTGCGGCGGCTGCCAGCTGCAGAACCTGTCGTATGACGAGCAGCTGCATCTCAAACAGGCGACGGCCATCCGCCTGCTTGGCCGCTTCGGCCACGTGGAGGAGATCATCGGCATGAAAGATCCCTACCACTACCGCAACAAGGTGCAGGCCGCTTTCGGCGTCAACCGGCAGGGGCAGATCATCTCGGGCGTGTACCAGTCGGCCTCGCACCGGATCGTGCCGGTCAGCGACTGCATGATCGAGGACACGGTCGCAGACCAGATCATTGTCACGATCCGCGGCCTGCTCAAGAGCTTCAAGATCCGTCCCTATGACGAGGACACCGGCCGCGGCACGCTGCGGCATGTGCTCGTGCGGCGCGGCTGGCGCAGCGGGGAGATCCTCGTCGTGCTCGTGACGGCACACGGTATGCTGCCCGGCAAGCGCAACTTCGTGCGCGCGCTGCTGCAGCGGCACCCGGACATCACGACCATCGTGCAGAACATCAACGCCGGGCAGACGAGCCTTGTGCTCGGGCCCCACAGCGAGGTGCTCTATGGGCCGGGCTATATCCGCGAGCAGCTCGGGGACTTCACGTTCCGCATCTCGCCGCGCGCGTTTTATCAGATCAACCCCGTGCAGACGGAGGTGCTCTACCGCACGGCGCTCGACTACGCCGGGCTGACCGGCAAAGAGACCGTCGTGGACGCCTACTGCGGCACCGGCACGATCGGCATCTTCGCCAGCCGGAACGCCGCGCGCGTGATCGGCGTGGAAAATAACCGCGACGCCGTGCGCGACGCGATCAGCAACGCGAAGGTGAACCGCGCGGACAACGTCCGCTTCTACACGGCCGACGCGAGCGACTTCCTGCAGGGCATGGCCAGGGCCGGCGAACACGCTGACGTCATCATCCTCGATCCGCCGCGCGCCGGCAGCGACGAGCGCTTTCTCTCCGCCGTCGCGGCCGTCGGGCCGGAGCGGGTGGTGTACGTGTCGTGCAACCCGGAGACGCTCGCGCGCGATCTGGGCTATCTCACCCGGCACGGCTACCGCGTCACGCGCATCCAGCCGGTGGACATGTTCCCGCACACGGAGCATATCGAGACGGTCGTATTGGTGTCAAAAAACGAACCCTCGTCCTTCACATTGGCGTTCAGGAATGTGGGATGCGGCACGGAATAATGCCAAGGATGAGCATGGCAGAGTTAGGGCCCCTGTAACAGAATGCTATGTGTCAAAAGAGCAAGTCCGGAACATGGGCCGCAAACCGGGATTCGAATTGTATAAGCATCAAACAGGTTCGCGAGAACGTGGTATTAGTAGACAAGCGTTCTGAAAACATTCTGGCAGAGCAAAAGTACCGGCGTACAGTCGACTACACGCATATCAAATTAGAAATGAGGAGTAAAAATGAAAAAAGTAGTATCCCTTTTATTGTCTTTCGCAATGATCTTCTCGCTTTTTGCCTTATCGGGGTGCGGTAAGAGCGAACAAAGCGTTGAGAACACAACCAGAACGATTACGGATATGGCGGGCAGAACGGTCGAGATTCCAACCACAATTGAACGTGTTGCATGCCAGTCGTCGACATGCGAGGCTGTTATTATTTCTTTGGGCAAGGCATCTGTATTAGTTGGCACTACGGACTATACGGATGAGTCGTCGATCGCATACCAACTGTTTCCCGAGCTGTCACAGGTTCAAAAGCTCTCAGATGATATGTCTGTTGAGGAAATGCTGAAAAACAATGTGCAGGTTGTGTTTGTCAAAGATACAAACAAAATAGAAAAATACGAGGAAGCCGGGCTGCCTGTCATTTACGTTGAATTAGATACAGTAGCGGGAACAAAAGACGGTATTCAGATCATTGGCGACGTAATCGGGGCAAAAAAGCAAGCCAAGAACTGCGTGGATTATATCAATGAATGTGAAAATACAGTAAAGGAAAAAATTCAAGACACATCGTTTACCGCTTATTATTCCAGAGCGAAATATCCAGAGAGCAAATTGCTGACGACATATGCGGCTGGACACATTTATTCTGAGTGGATCGGAATCTGCGGAGGTTCTGTTATCACGAAGGATATGGAACTGGCCGAGACAAAGGGCGGTGTTCTCATCAGCGGAGAAGAATTGGCAAAAAGCAATCCGGATGTCATTTTTATCGGAGGATACTATCGAAACCCTGTCTATCAGGAAGCCATGAATGGTGAATACAGTTCGGTATTGAAAGCAGTAGCGGACAGCAAGGTGTTTATGGTTCCCACGAGTGTTACGGACTGGAGTGTCGGAGGCTGTGAACTTGGACTGACGATGCTCTGGTGTGCACAGAAAGTCGCTCCGGAGCAGTTTGATGATATCAATATGACGGAAGAAGTCATCAAATTCTATAAAGAGGTTTCCGGGATCACGGTATCCGAAGAGCTTGCAAACGACATTCTAAGCAGCAATATGGATTAACATCGTAAAGAGACGAGAGATAGAATGCAGATAAGTACAGTTCATTTTGAATATACAACGGATTGCAACAGCAGGTGTGCAATGTGCGATTACTGGAAGTCCGGATCATCTTTGGAAATCCGGAATGGGACGGTGAAATCTGCATTCGCTTCTCTCATGCCGCTGGGCCTGAAAAAAGCTTATTTTACAGGCGGTGAATGTCTGTTACATGCAGAGCATCTTTTCAGCATATGTTCAGAAATCCGGTCGGCATATCCAGAGCTGGAACTTGGGTTGATTACGAATGGCATTCTGCTTGAAAAGTATGCTTATGAGATTGGACGCATTTTCTCAAAGGTGATCGTCTCGCTTGATACGGTGGACCGCGAAAAATATATGAAAATCCGGGGTGTAGATGCGCTGCCAGGTATACAACGCGGAATTCACAGTTTGCGAGAGCTGTATCCTGACATGCGGATCAATCTGCGGATGCTGGTATTGAACGATACGGTAGAAGACATTTTGCCGGTTATTCAGTATGCTGTTCAGGAGAAGCTGCATCATGTGAGCTTCCTGCCTGAAGATGTTAACAGCAGCACCGCTTTTGGACGCAGTCAGTCGGCAGGAATCGTTTCCCACCATAATGCTGAGTGTCTGGCGCACTTAAGACAAATAATCGACGAACTTCAAGATCAGCATTCTGCTTTGTTTGGAAATATCCTGCCGCGTGCATGTACTGACCTGGAATATATTTATTCTGTTTATACAGGCAGCCCCAGAAACCACATGAAGTGCAACAAAGCAGAAAAGTCCTGCGTTATAAACGCCGATGGAACCGTTAATCCCTGTTTCTTTATCCGCTCTGAGCAATCTATAGCGTGCGGGAAACAGGTAACAGATGTCCTAGAGTCAGAGATGTACAGAGCACTGGTTTCTGCGATTCAGGCGAATCAGCATGCTGCATGCCGGAATTGTGCATGTCCAAAAGAGTTGTCCTGATCTGAAAGCTTATATGAAGAAAAAGAAAATAATCATTATCATCATTTCATTATTGGTATTGCTTCTGACGGCTTTCTTTTCCATCTGTGTTGGAAGATATCGTGTTGCGCCGTCTGAAGTGCTGCAGGCACTGCTGGGGCATGGAAGCGAATCTACCAATTTGATCGTTTTCAAATTAAGATTACCACGGATTATATGCTCCATTCTCATCGGCAGCGCGCTGGCGATTTCAGGCATGGTTTATCAGGGCTTGTTTCAGAATCCTCTGGTATCGCCGGACATCCTGGGCGTTTCGTCCGGCGCGTGCGTCGGTGCAGTTGCATCTATTATGCTGGGCCTTGGCTCTTCCTTAACCATGCTGTTTGCTTTCTCGGCAGGTATTCTGAGTGTTGCTGCAGCGATTATTCTTTCAGTCCTGACAAAGAAGCGGAAAAACATCGTAATGGTGTTTTCCGGGATCATAATCGGTCGCTTTATGAGCTCTATTGTGGGAATCCTGATCTTTTTCTCGGACGATGAATCACAGCTCGGGGCGATCATTGAATGGGAAATGGGAAGCTTTGCAAAAGTTACTTCGGATGACCTGATTATATTCGGGCCACTGCTTGTAATCTGTATTCTTGTGCTGCTGCTGTTCAGGTGGAGAGTGAATCTGATTTCTGTCGGAGAGGAAGAGGCAAAAGCTTTAGGTGTAAATGTTATACGGGAGCGCCTGCTTATTATCTGTTTTGCAACTTTGGCAACCGCAATTTCCGTTTGTGTTGCTGGAACCATTGCATGGATCGGGCTGATCATCCCGCATATCTGTCGCTGGATTATTAAGGACGATAACCGTTACAGCATGCCGTTGAGTGTTTCATTGGGTGCAATTGCACTGCTTTTGTCTGATACGATTGCAAGAAGCCTGCTGCCTTATGAGCTTCCGCTTGAGGTGATTACAGGACTTGTTGGTGCGCCTGTATTCGCATGGATTATGGTGAAGAGATGGAGAGATTAAACGTGAGCACAAATGCGATAGATGTCAATAACATCTCGTTCACCTTTCAAAAGGGCAGGCATGTATTGAATCATGTCAGTTTTTCGCTGAAGTGCGGGGATATTATGACAATATTAGGCCCGAATGGAGCCGGGAAAACGACCTTACTGAACTGCCTGCTGAACAACTATACGACCTATAGCGGGACTATAAATCTGTTCAACAGAGACATTAAAAGTTATTCTCCCAAAGAATATGCGGCAAATATTGCATATGTTCCGCAGCTTGCACAGCTCAGCTTTGATTACTCTGTAGAAGAGTTTGTCCTTATGGGGGTAAACCCGCATAAGTCATTCTTTGAGCAGCCGGGTCCGGAGGATTATCAACTCGTTCGTCAGAGCTTGGAAGCCTTGGAGATCGCGCACCTGGGCAAGCGACAGATGGGTGAAGTAAGCGGCGGTGAACGCCAGCTTGCTTATATAGCAAGAGCCTTAACGCAGCAGCCTAAAATTATCATCATGGATGAGCCGACGTCTGCATTAGACTACAGCAATCAGTATAAAGTCATTAAAATACTGAAAAAACTCAATCGCGAAGGTTATACTGTCATCCTGACAAGCCATAATCCAGAGTATGCATTCATGCTTGGCGGATACGTGGGGATGCTGTACCGGAATAATGCTTTCTGCTACGGTCCGGTTCACGATTTAATGACAGATGAGAGCCTGACCGCGCTATATGAAACAAAAATAAAAGTCAAATATCTGCCGGATTGTGCATCCTACGTATGTATCAGAGTAGCTGAAGAAATTGGAGAAAAACATGACTGATCCGTTTTATTATCCTCACCTGGAAATACAAATAGCAGAACACTGCAATTTGAATTGTGCTTCCTGCACACACTTTTCGCCTCTTGCAGAACCAAGCTTCGCAGACGCTGAGCACTTTTATCAGCAATTGCTGAAAGCGAATCAGATTTTTGAGGGGCATTGCAAATCGCTGAAGATCATGGGTGGGGAACCTTTGCTGCATCCTGCATTAGACCGATTATTATACCTTGCCAGAAAGGCTATGCCATCCATAAAGCTGACGCTGCAGACAAATGGTATTCTACTGACAAAGCTTCCGGAAGCTTTTTGGAAAGCCTGCCATGATAATGACATCTTTATTCGGGTCACGCGGTATCCGGTAAAGCTGGATATCGAAAAAATAAAGGCTTTGGCAGAAAAATACGATGCCAGGCTGGATTTTCATCCGTCCGATGGCGTCGAAAAATCCTTTAATCTGTATCCGCTTGACGTAGCGGGAACAGGAGATGCGGGCGAAAACTATTCCCAATGCAAGATGCGCCGGCGTTATGTCTTAATAAAAGATGATAAATTGTTTCCCTGCCCAATCGCGGGAAACGCAGAGCATTTTAATGCATACTTTGGGGCCAATATGGATTGCAGCAGGCAAAATTATGTTCCATTGAACGAAGTGAATTCTTTCGAGGATTTCCAGGCCTTTGCCGAAGAGGCAATTGCTTTTTGCAGACACTGCAAGCCGCAGGATTACAGAAGAAATATCGGCTGGTCAGTTTCTCAGAAGAAACGCTCTGAATGGACATGAAATTATCGGATGGATATCCGCGTGCTGAGCAGTTGATACGCAGCAGCGATTACGATATCATAAGTTTTGATCTCTTTGACACCTTGGTTTATCGCCCATTTTTCACGAACAAATGCCTCCTGCGTCTTTTTTCGTCACATGTGTTTTCAGAATATCAGATTGATGTCGAAGAAATGCGCATTTCTGCGCAACATGATTTACAGGATCCATTCGCAACCTTGAAAGAAATCTGGGAATATATCGCTTGCAGGTATCATTTGGATCATGAACTTGCAGCTGTACTGGCGAAACAGGAATTTGAATTTGATCTGCGGTTCCTTTGCCGATCTGCAACGGGGAAAAAGCTGTATGACGCCGCAGTGTCAGCAAATAAAAAAATGATTGTTTTATCTGACACGTACTATACCTCAGCGCAGATCGAAAGCATACTGAAAAAACTCGGATACAATGCCATTGCAAACATTTATGCTTCCTGTGAATGTCAGGCGGGAAAACGATCCGGCGCGCTTTTTCAGTATGCGATGGCCCGTGAGCGCGTGAAGGATCCGAAGAGATTGATTCATATTGGGGATAATCTGAAATCTGATTATGCCGGAGCGGCTGCTTTGCATTTAGCAGCCGTTCATATTCCCAATGACAGACAATGGTTTGAAAACAACTGGAATCTCATTCATAAGCAGATGATGGATTCAAAATATGAGGACGCGATCTGGGGCACCGCGCTGCATTGGTTTGCCAATCGGGATGAGGTAGCCGGAGGGCAGGATGAAGATATCGCATTATTTGCAGCTTTTGTTATTTTCCCAATGCTGCTGCATCTGGCGATCACCTTGCATACGCGTTCAGACGTTCAGAAAAGTGATGCGTACCATTCGCTGAATTTTGTATCCAGAGACGGTTTCTTAATGAAAAAAGCGTATGACATGCTGTCTGAACAATTCCCCGATTCCGTTCCTTCTGCGTATCTTTATGCATCCAGGATTTCATGTGACATTCTTTCTAAAGCGCATTTTAAAGACCTACTTTATGCGCCGTGGATCACGGATGATTGCACACTCAGACAGTTTATTAAAACAGCGGTCAGCAGTGATGAATTGCAGCAAATTCTTTATGCAGAGCTTGACAGCAACACACTGAATATGTCTGTCAGAGACAGGGCCGGGGATTGTCAGAAAGCCCTGCAGAAACACGAAAAAGAACTTTCTGATGACTTCATGGTTCAGAAGGAGGCCGCATGGAATTACTACGCCAAATGTGTTGACGGCTCCCATCGGCTCCTGCTAGTCGATTGCGGGTTCCGCGGAACCATCTCCAAATTATTGACCGAAGGGTTTCACAACGAAGTGTTGTTTGATAAGTTCTTCCTCTGGGAAAAGCCCATAAACAGATTCCATGATGCAAGTACGGGCACGAAGACCTATGTGCTTTTTTCAGAGAAACGCGGCCACTGCTGCGCTTCCATGGCAGAAACATTTTTCTCCGAACCAACAGGAAGCTGCGTTGGATTCAGATTCAATCAGGCAATGGAACCGGTTCCGCGTTTTGAAGCTGCGTGGTATCCGCAGGACATGAAGCATGTCGTTGAGCAGACACAGAAAATAGCGCTTGAGTTGGTAGCTGACTTTTCGAGGCGATACGAGGGTATGATCCCCCTACTGGGTACCGCTTCAATGGAACGTTGTTTTTCAACATATTCTGCTTTTTCTGAAAGTGAGGCAGCCCGGATATTTGCACGGATCCGGTTCAAGGAGAGCTTTTCGCCGCAGATGGAAGCAGATTCATTACTCTGTATTCTGAAAAAGAAGCAGACGGCAAGAGGGAAAAATGATTAGAGTTTTGCATTCCGTCAGTTATATGCACCGGGCCGGCGTTGAAACATTTCTGATGAATTATTACAGAAATATCGACCGCTCTCGCACTCAGTTTGATTTTATGTGTAATAAGAAACTGGCGGGCGACTACGACGAAGAAATCAGACGGCTTGGCGGTCGAATTTTTTACAGACCAGAGCATGAAAAAATGGACGAGCCGGCATATGCCGCATTCTGGAAGGCGTTTCTGAAGGAGCATCCTGAAATACAGATTCTGCATGCACATAATGGCGCAAAACAGTTCTTCCCGATTGAGGGGGCAAGACTGGCAGGTCTACCGGTCAGAATCGCACATGCGCATAGTACAGATTTTGTTCATGATGAAAAGTATCGGCACCGGCTGGAACTGATTCATAAAATCCCCACAGCGGCCAATTGTTTTTTTGGATGCAGCAATAAAGCCGGAGAATTCTTCTATGGAAGCGAGCTCTGGAAAAAGCAGGGCGTAATCATTCATAATGCAATCCCATGCCATGATTTTGCCTATGACGTCAATCAACGGAATCAGCTGCGGTCAGAGCTTGGAATAGAGGATGCTTTTGTGATCGGCCATGTCGGCAGATTTATGAAGCAGAAAAATCATATCCGATTGCTTGAAATTTTCAGTAAGGTTTACAAAAGCAATCCAAGCTCGGTTCTGCTGTTAATTGGTTCAGGCGAACTTGAAAATGATATAAGAGAACGTGCGCATGCCCTGGGACTGAGCAATCGTGTCCTGTTCGCAGGAGAACAGGCTGCAATGTCCAGGTGGTATCAGGCCATGGATGTGTTTGTGATGCCGTCGCTCTTCGAGGGGTTAACACTCTCTGGAATTGAGGCGCAGGCAGCGGGATTGCCATGCATTTTTTCAGATCTGGTTTCCACTGAGACGCAGGTCACTGACAATGTCTGTTTTATACCGTTAGATGCAAGTGATGATGTCTGGTGTGACCGGATCGTGCGGTTTTCTGATTTTCCCAGAATAGATACTACGCAGCTGATTTGCGATGCAGGTTATGATATTTCGGTGGAAGCAAAAAAGCTTCAGGAGCAATATGAGCAATTGCTGAGACAGGCGGAGCAACAATAAATGTCTAATTACTCTGACAACTTGTTTATTACATCTCAATTCGATCAATTTTATGCATCACGTGGATATCTTCAGTTGGAGCCTGCCAGAATTACATCCAGAATTGACAGAACGGTTTACTTGACAAATTCTGCAACCAATTTATTTAAATCGCATTTTGGTGAGAAGAAATGTTACTTCGCCCGGCAAAAAAGCATGAGGACCCAGATCTTAACGGATTACTATCGTGAAGAAACAGAAACCGAATATCCAACGTATTTTGTATCATTTGGTGCTTTTGCTCCGATCTCATGTTTCGGAAAACTGATAGAGGACACCATTGATTTTCACATTCATCTTGGTTTTTTGCCTGAGGATATGCGGCTGAGAATATCTTCAGAAGAAACGTTTTTGGCGGATTATGCATATTCGTCAATTTTAAAAGACCATGTATTTTCAGACCATAAAGACAATAAATTCGATCATGTCTATGGTGAGGGCGTATACGGCCGTGCTATAAAATTCGATTATTATCAAGAAAAAATCCAGCGTTACAAAAACCTGGGATACTTTCTGGTAATCAAGAAAGATGAGGAGATTTTGGGCTGTGAGTATGCTTCCTCTGACCAATTGATTCTAATGCGCCTAAAACAAATCAGATACGCAATTGCAGCGTCGAACGCTGCGGACCTTTTTCAAACAGGCACTTTTATGCAGCGCAGATTTGCTGATAGTCTGGTCGGTACCGCACATCTGATTTACGAAGGAATAAGACCACAATCCTCGGACACAAATGGTCGTACCCTGAAAAAGTACATTTCTGCGTTAAAATACTTTAGCCAGTGTCTAAAAATCGCGGAAGCAGATATTCCAAGAATGGTTGATCAATATCTCAATCTGGAATATGGGAAAACGTATGCATTCGCCGAAGAGCGAAGGAGACTTCTGGAGGATTCACTGCTGAGCATTTGAATATCCATGAACGATCATAAAACATCGAATCAGCAGACAGCAAGTTGTCGATGATGGAGGATCTTGAAAACATCCACAGGCTCGGTGAGGGCTGGGTCGCGGAAGAAACACTCGCCATCGCCATCTACTGTGCGCTGCGGCATCCGGATGATTTTTCCGCCGGCATCATTGCCGCCGTAAATCACCGCGGCGACAGCGACTCCACCGGTGCCGTCACGGGCAACATTCTCGGAGCGCTGCTCGGCTATGATGCGATCGACGAGAAATGGAAGCAGGATCTGGAACTGCGGGGCGTGATCCTCGAAATGGCGGACGACCTGTACCACGGGTGCCAGATGGAGGAATGCGGTCGTGATTGCGACCCGGACCGGTCACGGAAATATATCCATGCGCACTGGAAGGACACCCCGCCCGAATCCAGATAGACAGTATCCGAAGAAAAAGAGCAGGAATCCACTATGAACTTCATCCGAAAAAACCGGAAAGGCATCCTCGTGCGCCTCGTCATGGCCGTGCCCTGCCGGCTGCTCGGGCAGCGGTTTCCGATCGCCGGCGGCCCGGCCGACGCAGCGCTGGTCAGGAGTTCGTAAATGAAGCGGTACATTGTACGATTTCTGAAGACGAGATTTCTCGTCATATTCGGCGTTGCTACGCTTTATTATGAGCTATCCTTTTTCATACTCCTATGGTGCAAAACCGCTGTTTATGTTCCTCCCTTCGCGCTCTGGACCTACGTGCCCGCTTTGGTGTGGTACCTTCTGGACATCCTTCTGACTTTCCGCTTCCGGCGGATCATCCGGTATCAGGAGCGTCTTTTTCATGTGAAATTCAGCGACACGAATGTCGCTGCATTGTACCCGGGGTCCAACACATTTTTGTCGGATGATTGGCTGATCTTTTCGGGAAAATCCGCGTTTTGCAGGCAGTACATCCGACGTGTTTCCATCGTGACCGTGCGAACAGGCAGAGGCAATGACTATCGTCTGAAACTATATGCAAATGACGGAAAAACATATCTACTGCGTATGATAGATTCGCATGCGAGTGCAAAAACAATACAGCGCTGGTATCACGGATAGCTTGTTACCATCTGCAAACAGCCACCGCAGCGCCCGACCGGGCGCTGCGGTGGCTTTTCGTTGCGTTTGGCGGCTTTGGGCCGCTGTTCTTTATACCGTGTCAGAACCCGAGACGCCAGGTAAGCGGGGGAAAAGCCGATCGACGCACGTGTGATCCGAGAGGCTGTCTAAGAAAAAAGCGGCAGCGTTCTAAAAATGGTATAGTATAGCATCACAGAAACACAAAACCTAAGACAGGCCGACACCCGGCCAATCAAAGAAAAGGAGAATTGTTATGAGCGACTCTATTTTTGAAGGAACCTTCCTTGGCAATGATGACACTGCCGGCACCCCCGCGGATAACGATGCGGAAGAAATCATCGACATGCCTGAAATCGACGATGCGTCTTCCGAAGACGAGACGTCCAGCGGCAACATCCTCGAACTGCTCTCGCGTATGCGGGAAATGATGTCTGACTCGGACGATGAAGACGACGCGGACGAGAGCGACATGGATTCGGATGATTACCACAACAAGGCGGTCGATCGCGCTCGCCGCGGCAAAAACCGCGAGGCAGCGGGAATCTGCATGGAAGGGCTTAAGAAATTCCCCCGCAATGTGGACCTTCTTGCAGACACGATCAAGTACAGCTCCGAAGCCGGAGATATACGGACCGCTGCTGCTCATTATTCCATTTTGAAGGAAAACGTTCCCTTCCAGCGCTGGAATTGGCGTGCATTCACGTTCTCGTTCGACTATCTTCTCAAAAAAGACCCGATCGCGAACGAGGACGAATGCAGACGCATCATTGCCCATTACAAGAAGTACCTCCCCTATGAGGAAAAGGCAAGCATGGCCGAGAGCGAGCTGGAAGAGGCGCTTGGCAACGCCGAAAGCAGCATGAACGTCCTCAAGGAGGCGATCCGCACGTATGCCAACGCGAGCCAGTGTGCCCTGCGGTTGGCAGACATGCAGATGGATCGCGGCCTTTTTGCGGACGTGTTGGCAACCACCAATTACGGAATCGCCGCATCTGCCGAAGCCCAGCCCGCAATCAACGTCCCTTATCTTTACTACATCCGCGCCCTCGCAAAGGATCACCTGCTTCATAAGAAGGAGTGTTCCGGCGAACCTGTTACCAAGGACGAGCTGGAAGGCCTGAAAGAGGAATACGCCCTCCTTCTCAGTGAATTCCCCGAACTCATGCGCCACGCTCACACGATCAAAATGCGTACGAAGATGCTGAAGTTCGTCAAAGCGGAATAAACCACACCGTATGCAACGATCACCCCGGCGGATTGCAAATGCCGCAATCCGCCGGGAAACACCGCAATCATTTGCAGCTATATGGAGGTGTTCGTATGGCAGAAATCAGTGAAGTGAAAAAGCTGGTGCTGAGCCTCAGCGATCGTGAAATCATGGCGCTGCTTGGCTTGCAAAACAACAAAAACGGAAAGAATCCGACGACGCACAAAGGGACTCCTTGCCGCTGGATCGATAAGCCGCTTTCCGGCCTTAACAGTGAAGGATTGTCTCACCTGAAGGAGCTGGAGGCGCAGCTGGACGATATCTCCACGGCCCATCATGTTGACAAAAAGCAGGTGCGGTATTTGCGCGCGCTCAAGAAAATGAAGCTCGAGGTGCCCCGGTTTTTCCGCGAATCTGTGGACCCGAAGCAGCTATACAGGCACTTGAAGTCTTTCTGCCTCAGCCACGACATCCCTGATGAGATCATCAGCAGGGTCGTCCCCGCACTCGTCACGTACATCGAAACGGGGCACATGCGGCCGATCATCTTTGTCGGCGAAAAAGGCTGCGGCAAGACGACCGCCGTACGCATGCTGGTGGAAGAGGCGCTTCAGATCCCCACGGAAGTCATCAAGGTTCCCCAGACCGATGGCGGCCACGGAATGACAGGAGACTGCGGAACCTATCAGTCTTCTGACGTCGGGTGTATCGCAAAAGCACGGCTCCGCTCGAACTCTCTGCTTGTCGCCTACATTTTCGACGAGATCGATAAGGTTACCCATGATCGCAATCGTGCCAGTATCGACGACGAACTGCTTTCCATTACGGATGAATCCAACACCGACGTTTTCGATAATTACCTTGAGACGACGCTTGTCGGGTTGGAACACTGCCCCATGTTTTTTACCGCAAACGATCTCCAGAAGATCAACCCCATTCTGGCAGACCGCTGCATGGTCATTTCGTTTCCTGAGGCCAATGCTTCTCGCATCAAATCCATCAGCAAGAAATATGCCGAGGAAATGCTGTCGAGTGACCTGTACAGCATCATTGATTTCAACTACGAGCTGATGTTCAAATCGATCGATCGCCTCGTCGGCCGAAATATCACCTCCTTGCGAAAGCATCAGCAGATGATTGAAGCCGTGCTTGAAAACGCCCTCGATGTCGCGTTGGTTCAAGAGGACAACTCCCCTGTTCCCGTAACGGAAAGTATGTTTGCCAAAGCCGAGCAGGCAATTCTCGGTACAGCGAAGAGGACGGTCGGCTTTGCTTCATAACCTGAATGGCGCATTGTTCACGATCTTCTCCCGCCCGAATGAGAGCCGGATGGCGACCGGCCGAAACTACAGCCGCAATGACGGACGATTGCTGCTGTAGTCGTGGGAAGCCACAATTCTCCGATACAAAAAGTGCAAACCGACCAGCAAATATTAAGGGAGGAAAAACAATGGCGAATTTCAACCCCCGGGAGTATTTCCCGACGCTGCAGGAATGGATTCGTTACGGAGGCGACATCACCTGGGACGATTACAGCATCATGAAGAATCACGGAGACTATGTCCAGCTGATGTTCCCTTCCTCCGCCGCAAAGGGACACGACACCTATGACCTCTACCACGATGACAACGGTCGCATGACGAAGGTTTTCGGCCATCCCGGCAATACCGGATTTGAGGGGTGGAAGTACTATTGATTTCCAGAGGCAGGGCATGAGCAAACGCTGCTCATGCCCTGCCTCAAAACGATCCCGGATGTTTCAGCGCAAGCGAGGTGTTTACATACGCTGCGGCGGCTGTTTGCTGCGGCAGTGCGGGGTCACGCGCCGCCGGTATCCTCGGCGCAGGCGCGCAGCTCGCGGAAAATGGTCGTATAATCGGCGCGGAAATTGCTGTTTTTCGGAAACAGGAACATAATGTCGTGCCGCAGCTCAAAGTCGCTCAACGCGATCACGCCGAGCGTGCCCGCCGCCTCCTCCGGGCGGATGGCCGCGCGGTAGAGAAACGACACGCCGTAGCCGCTTTTGAGCAGCGTCTTGATCGCGCCGATGTTGCCGATCTCGACCGTGCGGGCAAAATCTGCAGCCGCCAGGCCGTGCTCCTTCAGGTAATACTCCAAGATCACGCGCGTGCCCGAGCCATCCTCGCGCAGCAGCAGCGGCTCGCCCAGCAGGTCCGTCAGCGGGCGGCCGCGGTAGCGCGCGGCCTTCTCCGGGTCTCCAGCGGCGACATACTCCTCCGTGCCGAAGACGAAAAAATCATACTCAGCCTTCGGAAAGTCACCCTCGACGACCGCAAAATCCAGCTCGCCGGAATCGAGCTTGCTCAGCAGCACCTTCGTATCCGCCACCTGCATCTGAATGTGGCTGTCCGGGTGCAGGCGCAGAAACCGGCCGAGCGCCTCGTTGATCATGAACTCCGCGACCGAGAGCGTCGCGCCGAACGAATAGTCGCGCGTGCCGGAGGCGGCCTGCTGCATGCGCTTTTGCAGGTGCTGCTCGTCGTGCTTCATCGTCATCAGCGTGCGGCGCAGAATCTCCCCCGCCTCGGTCAGCTGCAGGCGCTTGCCGTTGTGCTGAAACAGCGCCGTACCGTAAGCCTGCTCCAGATAGTGCATATGGTGCGAGACCGCGGGCTGCGTGATGTTGAGCTCACGCGCCGCCTTCGTAAAATTCATGTGCCGGCACACGGCCAGAAACGTCTCGACGCGAAAATCCAGCATGGGCATCCCTCTTTCCTGTAGGTTTTCAGCTAATGATAACGCAAAATTATCATTTGATAAATAGAAATCATTTTTCTTTATCGTTCAGGTGTGCTATGATGCTCTCTGCAAACAACGCATGGAGAGAAAGGAATCCTCGACCCACTATGAACTTCATTCAGAAAAACTGGAAAGGCATCCTCGTGTGCCTCGTCATGGCCGTGCCCTGCTGGCTGCTCGGGCAGCGGTTTCCGATCGTCGGCGGCCCGGTGTTCGGCATCCTCGCCGGCATGATCGTCACGCTGCTCTGGCACGACAAGAGCGCGGCGCAGCCCGGCATCTCGTTCGTGTCGAAAAAGGTGCTGCAGTACGCCGTCATCCTGCTCGGTTTCGGCATGAACCTGTCCGTCATCTGGCAGACCGGCAAGCAGTCGCTGCCGATCATCCTCGTGACGATCACGACGTCGCTCGTCGTGTCGTGGCTGCTGCACAAGTTGATGCACATCCCCGGCAAGATCTCGACGCTCGTGGGCGTCGGCTCATCGATCTGCGGCGGTTCGGCCGTCGCGGCGACCGCGTCCGTCATCGACGCGGACGATGAGGAAGTCGCGCAGGCGATCTCGGTCATTTTCTTCTTCAATATGCTCGCCGCCATCTTCTTCCCCGCGCTCGGCGCGCTGCTCGGCTTCTCGACCACGAACGGCGAGGCGTTCGGCATCTTCGCCGGCACGGCCATCAACGACACGTCGTCCGTCACGGCCGCGGCCTCCACGTGGGACTCGCTCTACGGGCTCGGCAGCCAGACGCTCGACAAGGCCGTGACCGTCAAGCTCACGCGCACGCTCGCCATCATCCCGATCACACTCGTGCTCGCCTTCGTGCGCACGAAGCGCGCCAAGACCGACGGCACGAAGGTGAATTTCAAGAAGATCTTCCCGATGTTCATCCTCTACTTCCTGCTCGCGTCCGTGATCACGACCATCTGCGTGAGCGCCGGCGTGTCGGCAAGCGTGTTCACCCCGCTCAAGACGCTCAGCAAGTTCCTGATCGTGATGGCCATGTGCGCCGTCGGCCTGAACACGAACATCGTCAAGCTCGTCAAAACCGGCGGCAAGCCGCTCATCATGGGCTTTTGCTGCTGGGTCGGCATCGCGGGCATGAGCCTGCTGATGCAGCACGTGCTCGGCATCTGGTAAGGCACGAACAAAAAACGGGCGGCAGCCGGAACTATCCGGCTGCCGCTTTGAGACTGTCAAAAAGTAATACTTTTTGACAAAGAGGCCGCAGTCTGCTGCGCGTATAATTTGAGCGCCGCCGGCGCACAAATTCCACACTTGCAGCCTGAGCGGTATTTTCTCCGCCGCACATGTCGCCGGAGAAAATGATCTGACCTTCTTTCGCCACTGCGGCGGCGAAACTCTACGAGGTTTTTGGACAAGCTGTAGGCGGCAGCCGGAACTATCCGGCTGCCGCCTTTGTTTTATGCTTCTTTGCCGTCGCGCGGCAGCGTCACGAGCATGACCGTTCCGTCCGCGCCGCTGCGCTCGATCTGCACCGTGCCGCCGTGCAGCGCGGCAATCTCCCACACAAGCGACAGACCGAGCCCGACGCCGCCGTGTGCCCGGCTGCGCGACTTGTCCACGCGGAAAAACGGCTGGAAAACGCTCTCCCGGTATGCCTCCGGGATGCCGGGACCGTGGTCACGGACGCGGATCTGTACATTCCCGTCCGCCTCGCTGACCGCGATGCGCACCGCCCCGTCCGGCCGGCCGTAACGGATGGCGTTTTCGGTCAGGTTGAACAGCAGCCGGTACAGCAGCGGGTCGCTGCCGGTGAGCACAGCGCCGCCGTCGGCCTCCAGCGCGATGCACTTGCTCTCTGCAAGCGGCGCGAGATCGGTGAAGATCTCCTCGATCATGGGCGCGAGCTCGACCCGGTCGTCACAGGGCACGGTGCGCAGCTCGCTCATCTCCAGCAGGATCTTCGTCATCTGCGCCATACGCTCCGTCTGCTCCTGCAGCAGGCTCAAAAACGCCGCCGTTTCGGGCGTGACGTCCGCGTGCTCGGCGGAAAACAGCTCAAGCTGCGCCTGCATCAGCGCAAGCGGCGTGCGCAGCTCGTGCGCAGCGTTGCCCGTAAACTGCCGCTGCGCCGTGAAGCCCGCGTCCAGGCGGTCGATCATGCCGTTGAACGAGCGGCTGAAGCGCTGAAACTCCGGCAGCACGTCCTCGCTGACCTTACACTGCGCCAGATTGCTCGGCTGAATGTTTTCCACCTGCGCTGCAAAACTGCGCAGCGGACGCAGCGCGCGGCCGCTGACAAAATACGCGAGCACGCCGCCGATGAGCGTGACCGCCGCCGTGATGTACCAGTTCGTGACGCCGAAGGCCGCCTGCGCGCCGCTGATGATGATCGTCAGCTCGTCATCCGGCTGTTTGCTCTGCGGGTCGAAGGCGTCGGGCGCACCGGATTCGATCTCGCCGTAAGCCGAGATGCCGCTGCCGATCGCATCCATATACCGCTTGCCGGAATAGCCGATCAGACAGTTCATGAGCACACACGTCACGCCGATCAGCGCCGCCGTCATCAGCGTGATGCGCCACTGCAGAGATAACCGCTTCATGTCTGCGCCTCCATAACATAGCCCTCGCCGATGCGGTTGCGGATGGGGTCATAGCCCAGGGCGGCGCGCAGCTTTTTCCGCAGTGCGGAGATATGCACGCGGATGGAGTTGCCGAAGCCGTCCGCCCCGCTGTCCCACACGTGCTCCAGCAACTCCTCCTGACTGACCGGCCGCCCCTGATGCAGCAGCAGGTATTCGAGGATGCCCGTCTCCTTGCGCGTGAGCGACAGCGTCTCGCCGCGCACGGACGCCGTGCGCGCCTTGGTGTCAAACGACAGCTCGGCGCAGGTCAGGACCACGTCGCTCTGCGTAAAGCGGCGCAGCGTCAGGCTGCGGATGCGCGCCGCGAGCTCATCGAGGTGAAAGGGCTTGGTGAGATAGTCGTTCGCGCCCGCATCGAGTCCCGCCACCTTGTCGGCGACCTCGCAGCGCGCCGACAGGATCAGCACCTTGGTGTCGCGGTCACGCTCGCGCAGCGTCCGGAGCACCGTCATACCGTCCTCGCCGGGGAGGTTCAGATCCAGCACGACCAGATCAAAGCGCTCGACGGCGAGCATCTCCGCGGCGCTCTGCCCGTCATAGCAGCAGTCCACGCTGTAGGCAAGCCGCCGCAGACTGCGCGCGATCGTGTCGCAGAGCGTCTTTTCATCTTCCACAACCAAAATATGCATACCATTCTCCTCGTGCGTATTTACGAATGTCCGACTTTGTTAACTTTGTTATATGATAACACAAATGCATAAAATCTCTGTTAAGTTTCCGTTCTTAACGAAGATTTTATCTGCGCCATGGTATCATGGGGCAAACAGAAGGGAGTGATCCGGGTGTTTCGTGCGAAGAAAGCCGTTGTGCAGGTTCTGCTGATCGCTGCAGGCATCGCCATGGTGTGCTTCGGCGCGCTGCGCGGCGAGGCCGGTGCCGTGCTCAGCAAGGCAATCCGGCTGTGCTTGGAGTGTGTCGGCATTGGATAAGAAAAAACAGTCTGTTTCCCTGCTCTTGAGCCGGTTTCGCGGCTGGATTCAGGCGGCGGCGACGCTGCTGACCAACATCCACCTGCCAAACTTCTTCAAGGGCGGCATCTATCAGGGCAAGGGCAAGACCGTCTGCGTGCCCGGCCTGAACTGCTATTCCTGCCCGGCGGCATCGGGCGCGTGCCCGATCGGGGCGTTTCAGGCGGTGGTCGGCTCGTCCAAATTCCGCTTTTCGTATTATATCACCGGCATTCTGATCCTGCTCGGCGTGCTGTTCGGGCGGTTCATCTGCGGCTTTTTGTGCCCGTTCGGCTGGCTGCAGGAGCTGCTGCATAAGATCCCGGGCAAAAAGCTGTCGACGAAAAAGCTCAGGCCGCTGACCTATTTGAAATACGTCATCCTGCTGCTGGCCGTGGTACTGCTGCCAGCGCTCATCGTCAACGACGTGGGCATGGGAGACCCGTATTTCTGCAAGTATATCTGCCCGCAGGGCGTGCTCGAGGGTGCGATCCCGCTTGCCGCCGCAAACGAGAGCATCCGCGCGGCGCTGGGCGCGCTGTTTACGCGCAAGCTGATCATTTTGATCGCGGTCGTCGTTTTGAGCGTGCTGTTTTTCCGCCCGTTCTGCAAGTGGATCTGCCCGCTCGGCGCGTTTTACGCGCTGATGAATAAGGTCTCCCTGCTCGGCATTCAGGTTGACACGGGCAAGTGCGTCTCCTGCGGCAAATGCGCGCGCACCTGCCAGATGGACGTGGACATCACCAAGTCCCCCAACGACACGGAATGCATCCGCTGCGGCAAGTGCATCCGCGCCTGCCCCACGGAGGCCATCCGCTTCCGCTATGGCTTCGGCCTGAGCGGAAACACGAATCCGAAACAAGTAAGCAACCATCAAAATCAAACGGAGGAATCATGATGAAGAAAATCACAAAATTTGTGACGCTCCTGCTCGCGCTCGCGCTGGTGTTCAGTCTCGCGGCGTGCTCGTCGGGCAAAGGCAAGGACAAGGCGAAAGGCAGCGCCGACATCGCGGCCCTGATCGCGACCGAGCCGAGCAGCGCCGACGAAGCGGCCAAGCTCTATCAGCAGCTCATGCAGAAGGAAAACGACATTCTCGCCGCAAACTCCGACCTCTGGAACAAGGTGTTTCTGTCTGCCAACAAAAACAGCCCCATGATCGAGGACGGCACGAACTACGGCGACTTCCTGCTCGCCACGATCGAGAGCGCGAAGGACGGCTTCTCGGCCGACGAGCTCAAGACGCTCAAGGCCGGCGCCGAGCAGATCAAGGAGATCGAGGGCAAGCTCACCATCCTCGAGCAGAAGTATCCCGGCTGCGGCACGACGCCCGGCACAGGTGACAGCGTGAGCGCGGAGGAGGCCGGCATGACCGCCTCCGGCAGCAACGCGATGAAATTCCCGAGCTTTCAGGGCAAGGATCTCGACGGCAATGACGTCGACAGCAGCAAGCTCTTCGCCGGCAACAGCGTCACGGTCGTGAACTTCTGGTTCACCACCTGCAACCCGTGCGTCGGTGAGCTGGCCGACCTTGAGGCGCTCAACAAGGACCTCGCCGCGAAGGGCGGCGCGGTCGTCGGCATCAACTCCTTCACGCTCGACGGCGACAAGACCGCCATCGCCGAGGCGAAGGACATTCTGGCGAAAAAGGGCGTGACCTACTCCAACCTCTGGTTCGCCTCCGACAGCGAGGCCGGTAAGTTCACCGCCGGCCTGTACTCGTTCCCGACCACATACGTCGTCGACAAGAACGGCAACATCGTCGGCCAGCCGATCGTCGGCGGGATCACCGCGCCCGATCAGGCAAAGAAGCTCAACGAGCTCATCGATCAGGCGCTCGCAAGCAGCAAATAACAACCCGAGACAGCATCCGCCTCGACGCGCCCTTCTGACGGAAGGTGCGCCGGGGCGGATATTTGCTGTCTGTCAGAGCCTGACGTCCTCGAGCTGGTGCAGCTGCTCGAGCGCGACGCTGCCGCCGCTGACGACAAAGCAGACCTTGTCCCCTTCCCGTACCGGGAGCCGGCCGCACAGCGCCGCACCGATGCCGATGGCGGACGACGGCTCGCACAGCAACTTGCCCTCCAGAAGCAGCAGCTTCATGCCGCGAAGAATAGCATCATCCGCAACGGCCGCAAAGCCGTCGGTATTTGCCGCCACATACGGGAAGCACACATCCCCCGGCATCTGCGCGACGAGCGCGTCCGCGACTGAGCGCTTCTGCTCCACCCGCACCGGGTGCCCGGCACGCAGACTCTCCGTATAGCGCGGCAGCGCGGCCGGCTCCGCGCCGAAGACGCGCACGCGCGGCGCGAGCGCCTTGACGGCCGTGGACACGCCGCCGATGAGCCCGCCGCCGCTGACCGGGACGACGACCGTGTCGATCTCCGGGCACTGGGCCAGGATCTCCAGCCCGACGGTGCCCTGCCCCGCCATGACCGCCTCGTCATTGAACGGCGGCACCATCGTCGCGCCCCGCTCGGCGCACAGCCGCGCCGCCACGTCGAACCGCTCGGACGCCTCGCACAGCACGAGCTCCGCGCCCAGTGCGCGGATAGCCGCCTGCTTGACGGGCGGGGCCGTGCGCGGCATGACGATGCAGGCGTGCGTGCCGAAGCGCTGCGCGGCATAGGCCACCGCGCGGCCGTGGTTGCCGGAGGACGCCGCGACAAAGCCGCGGACGCGCTCGGCGTCCGTCAGGGTGAGGATCTTGTTCATCGCGCCGCGCAGCTTGAATGCGCCCGTGCGCTGCATACACTCGGCCTTGACATACACCTCGCAGCCGAGGGCATCGTCGAGCGCCGGCAGGCGCAGCAGCGGCGTCCGGACAATATAGGGGGCGATGCGCGCGTGCGCCGCCCGGATGGTCTCCAATGTCATGTTCATGGGAACGCTCCTTTCTCAGCAGACCTATTGTAACGCAGCCGGCGCGCATTGTAAAACCCGATCTGCGCGGCCGCCGCGCTTGACAAGGCCGGTCGAAAAGGGGCATAATCAGAGACGAACGACCCGTTCATTCCCACGTAAGGAGGGCAATACCATGTATGATCTTGATCGTTTTCTCACCGCACAGCGCCGGGACTACGCCGCCGCCCTGCGCGAGATCCAAAACGGCCGCAAGCGCAGCCACTGGATCTGGTACATCTTCCCGCAGGTCGCGGGGCTGGGCATGAGCAGCACGTCGCAGTACTATGCCATCTCCGGGCTCGACGAGGCGCGGGCCTATCTGCGCGAGCCGACGCTGCGTGCGCACCTGCTGGAGATCAGCAGCGCCCTGCTGGCACTCGACGAGAGCGACCCCACGACCGTGTTCGGCTTTCCGGACGACCTGAAGCTGCGCTCGAGCATGACGCTCTTCGCGGCCGCCGCGCCGGACGAGCCGGTGTTTTCCGCCGTGCTCGATAAATTCTTCGGCGGGCAGCCCGACACGCGCACGCTGCAGATCCTCGGCCTGTAAGGAGGCGCGCCATGGACAACCTGACCGAAACTAAACTCACATCCGAAAAGATCTACAGCGGCTGCATTCTCGACTTTTACCGCGACACCGTGCGCCTGCCCAATGGCGGCACCGCGCCGCGCGAATTATCGCGCCACGTGGGCGCTGTGTGCATCGTGCCGCTGCTCGACGACGGCCGCGTGATCGTCGAGCGGCAGTTTCGCTACCCGGTGAACGAGGTCATCACGGAGATTCCCGCCGGCAAGCGCGACAGCCGCGACGAAGCGCCCGAGGCCGCCGCGCGCCGCGAGCTGCGCGAGGAGACCGGCATCACGGCGCGCGAGCTCATCCCGCTCGGCCCGTTCTACCCCGCCGCCGCGTACTCGGACGAGGTCATCTGGATGTACCTCGCCCGCGGCCTGACCTTCGGCGAGCAGCAGCTCGACGACGATGAATTTCTCAACCTGCAGGCCGTGCCGCTCGACGAGCTTGCGCGCGACGTGCTGGCCGGGCGCATCCCGGACGCGAAAACGCAGGCAGCCATCCTGCGCGTGTACTGCATGGAGCACGGCTTTGAGCTGAAATAAAACAAGCGGCACGCGGCGGTCAGATGACCGCCGCGTGCCGCTTGTCCTGTTCGGCTATGTTCAGTGCCGGTGGAACAGGCCCTTTTTCTCATACGGGGCGCAGACGTAGCTCGTGAGCTCGTAGCCCGTCTTGGCGATGACCGGGCGCAGCTCCGCCTCCGGGATCTCCGTTTCGGAGAGGATGACCGTCTGGCCCTTGCCGTGCGAGGACGAGACCTTCTTGACCGGAAAGGCATTGCGCACCGCATCGTTGATGTGGCTCTCGCACATGCCGCACATCATGCCGTCGATCCCCAGTGTGATCTGATACATGGAATGACCTCCTTGAAAAACCGATTGGTTAGATATGTCTAATCTCAACTGCATGATAACACCGCCCCGCCCGGGTGTCAAGCCCTGCGGGGCAGAAAAAAGCGGACTTCCGCAGCCGGAAGTCCGCCCCGTTTTTTCCATACCGGGTCACGGGTTCGGGAACACGACACGGATGGTCGTGCCCGTGCCGGGCGTGCTCTCAAGCTCGATGCGGCCGTGGTGATACTGCACGGCGTGCTTGACGATCGACAGGCCGAGGCCCGTGCCGCCGGACGCCTTGGAGTGGCTCTTATCCACGCGGTAGAAGCGCTCGAACACGCGGCCCTGATGCTCCAGCGCGATGCCGATGCCGGTATCGGCGACGGTGATGCTGCTGCCGCCGGCATCGGCCGCGACCGTCACGTCCACGCGCCCGCCGTCACGGTTGTACTTGATGGCGTTGTCGCAGAGATTGTAGACGATCTCATAGAGCAGGCGGCGCACGCCGGGGATCACAGTGGGCTCCCCCTGCACGCTGACCGTAACGTTGCGCGCGGCTGCGGCGTCGTGCAGGTTCTCCGCCGCCTCCTGCGACACGGCGAGCAGGTCGACCGGCTCCGTCGGCATGGCGTCGCCCTCGTCGAGCTGGGACAGGCGGATGATATCGTCGATGAGCGTGACGAGGCGCGCGGCCTCGGCGTGGATGTGGCCGACGAAGCGCGGCAGATCCTCGGGCTTGACCATGCCGTTTTCGATCAGCTCGGCGCTGCCGATGATGCCCTGCAGCGGCGTTTTGAGCTCGTGCGAGACATTCGCCGTGAACTCGCGGCGGTTGCGCTCGGCAAACTCCTGCTCCGTGATGTCAAAGGCCAGAATGACCGTGCCGAGGAATTTCCCGTCGGACGTGATGCGGCTGATATCGAACTGATACACGCGGCCCGCGCGCTCGGCGCGCACCTCACTGTGGCCGTCCGCAGCGGCGGCCTGAATGGCGGCGCTGATCTCGTGGCTGCGCTCGATGGTGAGAAAATCCCTGCCGACGCACTGCGCGTCCGCGCCGAAGAGCGCCTGCGCCGCGGCGTTGATGCTCAGGATGCTGCCGTGCTCGTCGAGCAGGACAAGGCCCTCGCGCATGCTGCCGGTGATCTGCGTGAACTCGTCGGTCTTTTCGCGCAGCTCGCGCAGCTGCGTCTGGATCTCGACGTGCTGGCGGTGGATGCGCTTGAGCAGCGGAGAGAGCTCCTCGTAGGCATCGTTGTCGAGCGGGTGCTCGAGATCGAGGCTGTTGAGCGGGTCGACGATGCGCCGCGACAGCCGTCTGGCCAGCAGGCCCGAGAGGATGAGCGCCACGATGAGCACGATCAGCAGCGGCTGGATCATGCCGACGGCGATCATGCCGACCGTCGCGCGGCTGATGGAAATGCGCAGCACCGTGCCGTCGTCCAGACGCTGGGCGTAGTACATGGTCTTTTCCATGAGCGTCGAGGAATAGCGCGTGCTCTCGCCGGTACCGGTGGCCAGCGCCTGGCTGACCTCGGCGCGCGAGGCGTGGTTCTCAAGGCTCTCGGCGTCGGTCCTTGTATCGTACAGAACGCTGCCGTCGGCCGCGATCCACGTCAGGCGGTAACGGTCGGCCGTCAGCTGGGACAGGTAGTCTGTGCCGCCGTCCTCGACGGCCGCCGCGGCGAGACTCAGCTCGTCGCGCAGCTGGTTTTCCTCCACGCCGCCGAAGTAATCGTACAAAAAGCCCATGATGATCAGCAGGCTCGCCAGCAGCACGCACCCGGCCACGAGCAGGATGGATTGAAAGATCTTTTTGGTCATGTCGTTGCCTCCATGCGGTAGCCAACATTGCGCACCGTTTCGATCCGCCGTCCGTAGGGGCCGAGCTTCTGCCGGAGTGTCCGGATGTGCATGTCGACCGTGCGGGTCTCACCGCAGTAGTCCATGCCCCAGATCTCCTGAAAGAGCTGGTCGCGCGTGAACGCCATGCCCGGATGGGACAGAAACAGGCGCAGAAGTTCAAATTCTTTATACGTAAGCGCGACACGCGCGCCATCGACCGTGACCGTGTGTGCGTCGAGATCGACGACGAGCCCGCCGCTGCGCAGCTGATGTGCAGCTTTTTCCGGCTGGCAGCGGCGCAGCACCGCCTTGACGCAGGACACGAGCTCCATCACGCCGAAGGGCTTGACGAGGTAATAGTCCGCGCCGAGGTCGAGGCCGCGGATCTTGTCATACTCCGCGCCCTTGGCCGTGGCCATGACGACCGGAATGGTGCGCAGCTCCGCCGACGCCTTCATGCGCTGCAGCAGCTCGATGCCGTCCACGCCGGGCAGCATCACGTCGAGCACCACCAGATCGGGCTTCTCCGTCTGGAGCGCCGACCAGAATGACACGCCGTCGGCAAAGCCGCGGGCGTCAAACCCCGTGGATGAGAGCGTATAGACCTCAATGTCGCGGATACTGGCGTCGTCCTCCACACACCAGATCATGGCTTACCCCTCCTTGTGCACCCCGGTGACCGAGAAGATCACCCACTCGGCGATGTTCGTCGCGTGGTCGCCGATGCGCTCGAAGTATTTGGCGATCATGAGCAGGTCGAGCGCGTACTCCCCGTCGTCGGGGTGGGCGGCGATCTTGTCGATCAGCCGGCGCTTGACCTCGTCGAAGGCGTTGTCCACGACATCGTCCTCGGCAATGACCGTCTCTGCCAGCATTGTATCATGCTTGACGTAGGCGTCAACACTTTCTGTGACCATATGGATGGTCGAGAGCGCCATTTCACGCAGCAGATCGTCATTTTCCGCCGAACGGCCGGCGAGAAACTGGATGATCTCCGCAATGTCCTCGGCCTGATCGCCGATGCGCTCCATGTCCGTGATCATCTTCAGCGCGGCCGAGATCTGGCGCAGGTCGCGCGCGACCGGCTGCTGCTGGAGCAGGAGCTTGAGGCACAGCGACTCGATGTTGCGCT
>OIZB01000552.1_pt1 | contig 27980 bp, 26 predicted proteins | sample 1588401 | NCBI WGS metagenome assembly OIZB01 (sample SAMN03283270) | human gut metagenome | biome: human-associated habitat; material: feces | host: Homo sapiens | place: USA | collected 2013
ATTGGGGCCATATTTAATGTATGTGCCCATCACAACCTTCAATATCGGCTACCCCGTCGAGCGGCCTTGGAAACGATTGCCTTACTATTATAGCACGAATCGGCCAGAATGCAAGAGGGAAATTTAAGTTTTTTACAGCTTTTGCAGCGTCCAGCCTTTTTTTGCTGCCAGTTGCTCCAGCTCCCGGTAAGAAAGCCTCAGCTGCGCAATGTTGAAGCCCGGCAGCTCCGCAAGGCAGCCGCCGTCCTGTGCCCGGTGCAGCAGTTTGCGCACCGGCAGTTCCGGTTCGCCGTCCAGCGTATCCAGCCCGGCCACATATTCTCCGCACCGGGGCAGTGGCTGCTGCCAGTCGATAGTTTTGCAGACCCTTGCAAGCGTAAGGTGGTTGCAGGTCACCGTCTGCCGGAATTCCAGTTTCATGATGCTCTCCCCTTTTGCGCCGGAGATTCACAGCTGTTCCCGGCGCGATACTATGATATAACATTTTGTTTTATATGTCAATATAACATTTCGTTATGCCTATACTTTACCTTAAATAAAGCCTTTGAGGTAAATACCATGTATCAACGTATCCGGGATCTGCGGGAGGATCGTGATCTGCTGCAAAAGGATGTTGCGGCGTATCTGAAATGCACACAGGTCTGCTACTCCAATTACGAGACCGGCAAGCGGGATATCCCCACCGAGGTGCTGATCCAGCTTGCCGGTCTCTACCATACCAGTACCGATTATATTCTCGGCCTTACGGACGACAGCGCCCCGCCCATCCCCCGCAAAGCGTAAAACTGCCCCCAAAGCAGCGCGATTTGATGCGAGCTACTTTGGGGGCAGTCTGTTTGATATAAAAATATTTCACTATGGCCCCGCATGGAAAGGTTCTTGTAAACGCGTCCATACGGCATCGTCTATGCAAGAATGATTCCCCTCACCTCTCCAAAGCTTCCAGAAAGCAGAGCAAAAAGAAAGTCCGACAATCATTCGAATCAACGAACAATTCTGAGATTTTCAATGTCTCCAGCGGGGGCAACCCCATACTCTGTCTTCAGAAAAGGATTTTAAGTCCCTCGTGTCTGCCAGCCTTCGGCAAAGTCAATTTTCGTTCATTGTATCGTTTGATTTCTCATTGCGAGAGAGATTTTTCCTTCGCGAGCGAGAGGGATTCGCACTTTTTTGATAAGACGATATTACCACATTTTTCGTCCCATGTCAATCATGTAAAATTGTTTCATCTTGTCGTGCTTGATCTTCGGAGCGTCCGGGACCCGGGGCGTTCGCCCTGCCCAGATGCGCTCCTCAGGGTGGGCGTGATGAGGGGGTGGATGATGGGTTGGTTGGTGTATTGATGGACCGGCTTTGGCGATGGGTTATCGCTGATTTTTGAAGAATACATTTGAAGCGATTGAAGCTGTTTTGATGTGTTGACGGATTTGATTACTTCTTATCTGTGATGTTCATTGCTGTTTATTTGCTCAGTCCCTACTTTGCCTGTGCTCTCCTCTGCTGTTCATCTGCTGAAATTTCACCGGATGTGATTTTGAGTGATGGAATGAAAAACGTATATATTCGTTCGATATGAAACAATTTATCTATTATAAAACCGCGTGGATGGGATTTTGTAACTACACCCACACGGTTTAAGGTTTTGAATGATTATTTTAGGTTTGTACGGGTCACGTCCGTGCTCACGCCGCTAGCTAGTAGCTTTTTCAGCACGTCCTCTGCTTTGGCTTTTTTCGAATGTGATTACTTTTTCCATTTAGAGATACAGTCGTCTATACTTGGATATAATTCGTAGTTACTACAGCCCAGTTCTTTCATCACGATTTCTTTCCACTTCTTATCCATATCTCCAAAATAAGAAATATGCCACTTTGCATCTTCTGTTCTGGGAGCAACCTTTACAGAATCTAATTCCTTCTTTGTAGGTTTACCAAGCATCTTCAGAAATTCTTTTCTATATCGCTCGTTTCTCACACATTGTTCTCTTTGAAGCCTTCTTTCCATGGCATCTTTAGCGCTTTCACTCGCTGTATTGTGATATCCAATCTCATCAATTACGAACTGCATTCTCTGCGTCAGTTCATATAGTTCGTCCCCTGTCTCAAGTACATTTGATTTTTCTTCAGCATTGTCTACAGACGGAACTTTACTGCTTCTCATCAGAAAATCAAAATACTCAATATCCACAGGACTCATCGACTGTCCCAAGACATAGATATTTTTAATTTCCTCACACATTACGCCATTCATTGCTAAGAAACAGCACAGAATCTGAATATTGTTCTGACAGTGCTTATCTGTTTCATATAGAATTTTATCTACAAGGTGTAATCCAAAAAAGCGTCCGCCTATTTTCGCAAGCATCGGCTCAGGTTCTTGCGGATGCCGATTATGTCCAAAAACAATGGATTTCTTGTCTGTTGCCTCCCCATGTATATGGATTTCTCTCATTTCATTGACGCCAAAGCGTTTCTGAAGAGTATCGGTATAATTAAAATTAATGAACACGCAATTATCTCCAAAGCAATATCCTGCATCCTCCTCTGTAATAGAAATTGTTGCAATCCATCCACAAAAAGCCTCTGTTAAAATTCTTTTTGCATTGCGAATCGACCTCCGCATATCTTTTAGATTCCTTCTCTCTTTTCCAAAGAAAAGATTGATTCGTTCTGTATCGATATTAGCCAATGAGCTTTCAAAGTTATTCCAAAATTCATTATCGAGTTCGCCCGGATCAAATGGATCTCCATAAATCAATTCTACATCCGAGCATTCTTTGACCGTACCGTCTGAACTGATATACTTGCGCTTTCTGATATGAAGTTTTTTTAAAATCTCATTCAAGTGTTCATGGTAATACGTCTGAAAATCCGCATAAGATGTATTCAGTCCTTGCCACCTGTCAAACCCGTTTCCAATAATTATAATTGTATCTATTGTGGGTGTAGGAAGTTTTTTAGTAGGTTTTTTCTTTTTTCTAAAAATCATCTCATTCACTTCTTTCTTAACTGCGTTTCATTCTTATCCTTTTCCAAAAAAACACAGGGTCAAATCCAAAATATTTAATAAAATGATCAAGTTTTTGTTTCCCTGATAGTTTATTGTATCGTGTTTGTCGGATTAGCCCACCATGTATTGTCTTTCGTTCTTGGCATAGACGGTAGCCTCTTTTCTCTTTATAGTTCGTTAATTATATTATTGTATAGTTATGAATACCAGTTCTTCTCATTCAACTTCTACAGTAATATCCTGCTTAATTACCTCAGCATATTCATTACAGATTATTTCACATTTAACAGTAAACTGCCCCGCCCGTGTTGGTAAAACACACACGCCATAAATGCAATCAGTATCTTTATGCCTTACTTCATTTTTGTCAAACAGAATCTCACCCGGCAAAATGGACACCACCTCATTCATATCCGCAGGATCCATCAAATCAGCTATATCTTCTACTGTAATGAGTTCATCTAATGAGATAAATTTATTGTCATTTTCTTTAACACTTGCAATATTCTTTGGATTTTCAAATCTTTTTCTCCAATTTCTATAAGCATCTTTTTCAAAGTGAATTGCCTCTTCATCACGATATTCAAGGAGTTCCCTTTCCGACAGGACCATCAAGTCATTTGGAAATGATAGTTTAACTCGTGCTCCAGTGGCACGAGCATCTCCATCATTATGAACCCGAAAATATACAACAAAGCTATTCTCATAGACATAACGCAACAGCCTCACTTCATCCTTGCTTTCATGAACCCATCGTCCTGCCCAGTCCTTATAATCGAGACCATTTTTTACATCTGTTGTAATAATCGGTACAACTGTAAAATGTATTCCATTTGATGTCAGCCTTGTTCCTTCGTCATATATTTTTCCGTCTTCGTCACGCCCCGGTTGGATATCGACCCACAAATTGGGTTTTCTAAAGTTTTCCTTTTTCAAATCTGCATTTAGTGCTTCAAGTGTATGTACACGCTCCGTCAATCGCAATATCTCCGCATGGCTCTTATCAATATCAAAATCTGTAGTTCTAACCCAGCCAGGTCTTCTACCTCTTGTAACAGATTTGGATATTGATTGCGAAATCAACGACTCTAAATTATCTTTGTTTTTCCAGAATTTCACATAGCGACCTGAATTCTTAACTTTTTCCTTGAAAACATCCAACTTTTCTTTCTTTAACGGATCACTTTCATACTTGTCCGGTGCCATACTCACACTTTTTTCAATAATAAAGGCTAAAACTGGAATGCCTTGTGATACAGCATAATCAAACTCTTTTTCTGTATAACTCCCCCCTGTCGTTTCCTCAATTGAGCCATATCTATTTCCAATTATCAAAATATAGTAATCAGAAGAATCAATAGCTTCTTTAATTATTTGCCATTGATCATCATCTGCTGCACTAAACATCTCCATCCCAATTGGAAACTGATTCATTGTTAAAATCGCGTGAATTGCAACATCACGTTCTTCCTTTAAATCCTCATATGTCGATGAAACAAAAAATTGGTATTTCTTTTCCAAAAGTATTAACCTCCGCTCTTTTTCGCATTCCTACGAATTATGCCTACAAGTGCAATCACAGTCTACTGACCATTAAGACGAGGTATAAAGCTTTAAAAAGACTATATTTCCTATACATTATAGCCCAAACACAATAGGCTGTTTCTTTTTTTTGCAATCCCTACATCTTTTAGGTAGTACCCATTCACGATTTTTAGGTACACCTGTCGACTTGACGAAATAACAGCCTCTTGTCCGTAGTCAACACAACTCCTTCTAATTTCATCATTTTCATTCAGACATTCACTTCACAATCCTCTTATATTCACCAATTACTTTTACTTCCGTATTCCCAGCGCGTACTTCGTCATTCTAACGCTGTCTTCTTTTCCCCTTGCAAGCTGCTCATCATCCAAAATATTACGGATTTCAATTGGTGCACACACAATTTCGTTTCTATCAACCTTGGTCGGCGCATTCATTCCAAACCGATCCATCTCATCATTCCATAGACCCTTGCACCCGTAGATTGAAACGCAAACATACATCGGAACCGCACGATTCAGCTTCTTATACATTTCAGCAGTATCATCAAGCAGCTTTTGTAATTCCTCCCAAAACTCAAGTGTATTCAACCAGCGTTCTATTTTTAAATGTGAATCATTTTTATTTGTTCCATACACGTACAGATTCATTCTCAATTCAACTGTACCATTGTTGAATATTTGAAGATGCTCATCATCATATTCTTCATATTTAAAATTTGGAAAATATACGCCGTCCACATTGGGAACTGGTCGATCTCGCACCATTCCATTAAATAGGCTTTCAAATATCAGTTTCCGGTTTCTGGCAAGATCATACATTGAAAGAGCATCGCTTTGGTTTTTGAAAGTAGCCGGAATCAAATGCACAAGAGCAAATGGGTGCGCTGTTTCTTCCTTATAATCATTTAATCGCGCTTTTCTAAAAGATTTAATATCCTCTGCCAACATCGCCGCATTTAAAAAAGCATTTTGCATTTCTGTATAACTCATCGCCTGTTTCTTATTCCCATGCCTTATATAAAAGTGGAAATCGCCTTCCGGCTCTTCCGTAATGTACGGCTTATATAATCCACGTTGAATATGCAGAATTACTACATGTTTTTCGTTATTCAGCCTTACAAAGGTAAATTCCACTTCCGGCATCACAGGTCGTATAGCCTGCAATTCGTTTCTTCGATCCAGTTCAAAACGATCCGGATTAGATAGCACAATCCCTACCAATGCCCCTGCCATACCAGCATCTTCTCCGATACCATAGAAGATATATCCACCGTCTGCGTTTGCAAAAGAACACACATCGCTTCTAAATTCGGCTTGTTTTTCCTTCTTTTTGTTTTTATCTTCACATTTAAACGGTGCAAAATCAACCTTATAGTCAATAAAATTGTTTTCCCGATACGCATCATTATGAAGGAGTACTTTCAGGTCTTCTTCTGTCCAGTCTTGAAAATTTTTATTATTTATTTTCATGGATAATTCTCCGTTAAATCAACTCATATGTTATTGCCTACAATCTATAAAGAAACATTTTTAACTTCCTCATTTTGTAATCTTTATATACTTTTGTCCAAAACACTCCCGCCTTTATAGCCCTCAGAATATCGTTTTTACGCTCTTTCGCTTCTTACATCCAGCTACTATATCAAACATTGCATGCAGTCACTACGTAAGGGCACGAAAAGTTTCAAATATTAAAGCCGTGAGAGTTTTCCCACGGCTCAAATATAATCCTTTAAAAATTAGTTTTCAAGGGTAACGGTGAAATATACATCAACCTGTATTTACTACCCACGTTCAGACTGCGTAGCCCTTACTCTTGATGACCTCCACGACCTGAGAGACATATTTCTGGCAGGTGTCATGTTCCGGTGCTTCTACCATAACACGAACCACCGGCTCAGTACCAGACTCCCTGACAAGGATACGGCCAGTGTCACCCAGAGCCTCGGCTACAGCCTTGACTGCCTCCTGCACCGCCGGGTCGTTCTGTGCAGCTTTCTTGTCGGTGACGCGAACGTTCTCCAGAACCTGCGGGTAAATCTTCAGAGGTTCAGCCAGCTTGCTCATGGGCATCTTCTTCGCCAGCATGACCTCCATCATCTTGAGACTGGTCAGGATGCCGTCACCAGTGCTGGCGTACTTGGAGAAGATGATATGACCACTCTGCTCGCCACCAATACGGCAGCCGTTCTTAGCCATGTACTCGTAGACATTGAAAAACAATGCCATCGTATAGGGAATTTTATAGATAGCAGAATAGATACCCACTGCACTGCTGGTAACTGTCATTCCCAACACTGTAACACCAAAACCGCTCAAAACCTTTGACATAGCTTGAGAAACAAACAACGGCCAAGCCTCCTGAAGTGCCATTTTAATTTCTAAAAATTTACATAACTTTACCTCTACGCCATACTTTTTATGTGCTAAAACCAACCCAATAATTGCAGAAAGAATAAACGTAAAGGAATAAAGAAAGCAGTATAAATACACATCTGTTGATCTCTTTACCATCAAAAAAATCAATATCACTGATACTAGTCTTGACACTGCATTAATAAGAGTAATATACTTCATATCTTGCATTCCCTGAAAAAGCCATGTCAATTGGAACGCTACTCCAATAACCATAGAAAACAATATACACATACATACAAAATGTGTATATTCCTTTCCACTAAGCATATATACAAGACACATTGCAGCAAAAGAAAAGATCATCAATGCAATTCTTGCAGTAATAATACTACTATAGATTTTTTGAAGTTCTTCCCTTCCACTAGTCGCAATCTTTCGAGCCCCCCAGTAACCAAAACCATACTCTACAATAACTTGTAAATAAAGAATCCAGTTAAGAGCAAGAGAAAAGTCACCATATCCAGACGGGCCTAAAATTCTCGTTATATATGGTAATGTAAACATTGGAACAACAGTGTTAAATACTTGCAATACAAATAGCCAGAATCCATTTTTTATTAGTTTTGAAGTTGTAAGTTGCTTTATTACTTTACTAATCATGGTTAACCTCGTGTCTAGCTCAGCAAACTCCATGCTCGGCCATTTTCACAAAAGCATCATCAGTTTTCATTGCTTTTTAGTAGTTTTTTGAGTTTATTGCGAAAACTTGGCGTAGTGTTGAGTGTAATCCAGTTCTTAACATTTTCCTTAAAGGAATATCGATATTTATACTCATCAGCATTTTTCTCAGAATAGCCATTTTGAAATAACGCAATATAAAAATTGTCTCTTTCATCCGGTCGTGCAGTTGGATGATTCATTTGAGCATTTACAGAACACTCTTTTAAATAATCCGCTTTAATAAAGTCAACATTCTTCAGATTTCCAAATAAATGTTTTCCTCTTTCAGTATTGACACCCACAATAGACAAAGCTCGATCTTTTTTAAAATAAGAATCATATAACCTATGAGTACTAAGATCACCGAGAGTAATATCTCCCACACGATTTGCTGTAGTATAGGCACAATTATAGCAAGATTCTCTCAGGGAAACCTGACTTGAGAAGCATGCATAGTAAAAATCTCGATTTGTAGGTTGAATAATTTTATAGTTTCCTGATTTTTGGAATCCAAGTGCATAGCCATTTAATTCATGTTTTGTTCTATGCCGAAACTTTATATTGGAAACTTTACCATATTTGAATTTTACATGCTCCCTAAAAAACTTCGGACTTGGTACGCCATGACAAACAATATCAATTGTAACAAGGTTTTTGACATCAATTCCCTTTATCTTCATCGCTTTTTTTAATCCGGATACCTGACATGGTGTACCAGAAAACAAAACCTGACTTCCATTAGATAATAACTCACTAATCTTATCAATGATTCCATCCATGTTGCTTTGGACATATTTACTTCCCTGCAGACCTTCAAGTTCCTCTATATGATTGATTGCTACATGTTTTAGACAATAATCACTTTCCATCTTGGCACCAATCACCCATGAATTATTCCTAAGAAATTCTCTTGCAATTAATGCAAATATTCCACCTGAGCTGCTATTTTCTGATGTTGTTATATCTTGAGATGTCGCAGCATATCCCACAAGCGTTTTATTTTTAAACTCACCACTATTCAACGCCGGACAGCTTTTAATACACAAACCGCATTCAATGCATCCTTTATCGACAATCTTTGGATAATAAAACCCTTCACTGTTTTCAACCATATAAATTACTTTTTGGGGGCAGACATTCACACAGGCAGTGCATCCGCAACATTTTTTTCCTACCGCACTAATATTATTCAATTTACTTATCTGTTCCAATCTACAATTTCCGCAATCAGTACAGGAATCTTTACTTGCTAATTCCATTCTCTTTCTCCTTCTATTTTCCGCCTATTCTAAACACTATTTTCGGATGTTTTATATGCTGCTCTAGATAATACATAAAAATAAAAAGAATATAGACAACATATACATCTGTATTCTGTGTCAGCAAAACCAGAATGAGCATAAAAACCAAAGATTTTGATTTAGTTTTCTTCATACCGTCTGCAAAATAACAAAAGCCTATCAGTCCGAATATACCAACCAGATAACCAAAATATCCAAAATTGCATAATGTCATTTCATACCAGCAAGGTGTTGTTCCCGCAGGCAAATTTGAAATAGGAAGGTCAAGGATAGATGACGTCAAATATTGATAGTGACTATATGGCTTGTTGGGCCAAATGATTCTCGGAACAAAAATGAAAAGTGTAGAAAAAAAACTTTGTCCCGGATAATCCAAGATGTGATTTTTTTTGAAAAATTCCTCATATATAACATATTTAATAACATCATCTCTTCCGAAATCAACTCGAAGCATGTCGTACACGCTATCAAAGTTCATATTTGAAAGAGGTTTAATTATAGCTAAGTAAAAGGCCGAGAAAGCAATCAACGTAATTCCCATAATCGGGAGTATCCAAAAGACTCTTGTTCTTCCTTTTTCTCCCAATTCTGACTTTGTAAGGAAGAAGAGATAAAAGACGCCCATAACTGCAATAATAAAACGCTTTCCCTGTAGCCAAATAAGAATGAATGTAATCAATGCTAACACGCACATCTTTTTTGCCGTGATTCTTCCAGAGAACAACATAATACATGTGCAAAACAGACTGACAAGAATCAGCGAATTTAGAATTAAATTGTCCTGTTCGCTTACACCTCTCAAGCTCATAGAACTGTAAATTAAAAATTTACTAGCGTTACCAGATAACAACACATAAAGTGCTGGCGAAGCAATCCCAAAAACATAAATCCAAGGCTTTTCATTTTCATTTTTCAAAGCTGTGTTTAATCTAGTTGCTCTTGATATCAATCTTCTATTCATTTTAGTGCCATACATATACAAAGCAAAAACTGCAAATGTTATATAAATATCATAAATGGCACTAACATCAACGTTATTCATGGGTTCAATAAAAGCTTTATACCAATATACAACGTTGTATTGGGGCATTCCAATTAGATAATTCAATATAATTGGAACACAGCAAAAAATATATACAATTAATATCACATAAAACGATACAGAACAATATCTATAAAAAACAAGTTTTTTATATGATTTATATGTTAGAATCGTTGTGAACAAAATCATTAGCCAGTCTACAATGGGAGACATAATCTACCTCTTTTGTATAAAATAATTCACTTGCCTCATAAAATACCATTTTCCTCAATAATCCGTCTCATCAGTGCTTCATTATCTGTTCCCTGATAAAAATCATAGGCGTTTTTAGCATACAAATCATAGTTTTCTTCAATATCACGAATTGCACGCATCAAAGCATCATTTTTCATGGGTACACAAACGCCAGCCTTGGCAGCCCCGATTGTATTAACCAGACCAGGAACTTCATTTCCGATTGCCGGAATGCGCAGGCCGGAGTATTCATAAATCTTATTGGGCGCACAAAATGCACGGTTCAGACTATTCCGATCGTCATAAAAAACAAAACCAATGGCAGCATAGCTAGTCACTTCCAGATGATATGGTGCAGGAATGTTCTTAATAAAAATACTCTTATCGTATTCTTTTTTAATATCTGCAAAAATATTTTCCGGATCCAGACCCATCAATACAAAGTAATAGCCAGTACCGGAATCGCGAATTGCCCTTGCCATCTCCAACATATAATCCCGGCTTTTCAAGATTCCCTGATAGATAATAAATTTCTTATCCTGAACCAGTTCAATTGCTTTCTTGGTTGCTTCAATAGATGGAGTCTTGCGTCTTGCGTCTTGAAAATCGTATGGTTTATTAGGCATAACATAAGGCAACTTCTTCAGACCATACCAGTTTCTCATAATAAAAGCTCTCGTTGTCTCGCAGCAAACAATGAACTTTGCATCTCCTGTGAGCATACTAAAAAGTCTGTTCTTAGTCTTATTGTCATCCAAGAGTTCCAAGGACGTCAGCGCGTAATTATATCCCTTCAACTTGCCCACCATCGGCATGGCAGTCTCTGCAGTTCCAAACCAAAACAGCGTTTGTGAAGCATCCTTTACAGTTTTCATTTTCTTTTTCACTGCAGAAGCAAACTGATACCAGTTATTGAGTCTATCCAGTTTTCCGGGCAGTTTTCCACGCTGTTCGTGAAGATCAACATAAGGAATATTTTCTGCATCAAAAATGGCCAGCAGCTGCTTAGCGCAAGAGCCATACCATACTTCAACATCCACACCGTTCTTCTTCAACATACGAATTTGTGCAATGCAAGGGGGATAAATATGTAACTCAGATTTCACTATATAGATAACTTTTTTCATCTCACTACCCTCTCATTATCGATTGCACTTTGAAGAAATGCCTTTGATGCATCTGCAGCCGATCGAATTTTGGGGTCTACTTCTGTGTAATCAATCTCTTCTTTTGGAATAACTGGTGCATCACCATAAAAAATTCTACTCTCAAGGCCAATCAAGGTCAGATAATCCCGAATTCTGGAATCAGTGCTTTGCCTGTTATTGATCACGGAATACATGGGCTTGTTAAATATTGTAGAGAAAACCGTACCATGATATCCGTCTGTCATGACAGCCGAAGCATGATACATATAATTCAAAAATTCTACCGGACTTGCATCATTGATAAAATTGCCACGGAAGGATTCTTTTTCCAAATGCATCCAAATATACTTAATTTTCAGTCCACGCTCTTTTGCAATCTGCTCTGCAATTGCCATGTTCTGCTTGATAGGTTTCTTATCAATGAGATAGCAAAACAGGTATTTTTCCTTAGCAAGCGGACTGCTTTTATCTACAAATGTTTCCCAATCTTCTCTTGTCAGTAAAAGGACCGGATCAACTGTGTCCACAACACTGTGCCCGCAAATTGCTTCTACTTTTTCTTTCGCGCCCTTTTCTCTCAAACCAACATACGGAAAATCCTTTGCGTATTTAGAATATCCACGAATATCCTCCAAAGATGACTCTCCGATACTTACTGAATAGCCAATCTTTATCGCCTTCGTCTCAAATGGGAAAAAGAACATCTCGTCAAAATCAAAGATATGCGGATTCCACACCTGATCACTGCCGGTGATAATGGCCCGATACTGTTCCCGGTCCACCAATGCTTTTAGCTGCTCCACATTTACAACTTTTTCTGTATGCGGAATATAATTTTCTACAAAATCTGCAAACCCTTTTTCTTTCCTGAGCCTCTGCTTTACAAATGGCAGCAATACAACATTTGCGGCAAAATAAATCATATTAATATCCGGATTCTTTGCCAATTCAACCGCACTTTGAATAGCAATTTTTGCGGCACCTCCGTTGATGACTGCCCCATCATAAACTATTACAATTGTTTTTTTCATATAGTCTCTCCTTTCTCATAATTTCTGCAAATCTCTTTAATGAACGCACCAACTTGCTGTAAATATTGCCACGATTTTTCAATCACTAGCGATTTTCATGCTTAAAATCATACGTCTATACGATTCTTCTAAGTCGACTTCTGGTTTCCAACCTAATTTTTTAAGCTTATCTGAATTTAGCTTCATCTTCGTGTCAGAAGCATATCCAAATGTATTTGATTCTGGTATATCAAGCACTACATTTATCTTGCCATCACCAAATTTTTCACACACCATTTTTGCCATATTTGCAATAGTAGAAGGTATAAAACCTTTGTGTCTTATAGCCCCTAATAATGTACCACCTGATAATGTATAATACAGACCTTCATTTTTGCAGAAATTATCAAATTGGATAAGGATATCCAATTCCGTTTTTTTACTTCATCTAATGTAAGATAATTCATTTTTTTCCTCTTTTTTACATTCTCTCAAACAGTTTCCCATGCTCTTCAGAAACTCTCCGAGCATTAAATCTGTTATGTACATCTTCCATGCCCTGTGCCACCAATCTATTTCTTAATTCATCTTCTCGATAGAGCCGTAGCACAGCCTCACTTGCTCCAATATCATCGTCAACTTCTACGAGCAGACCATTTTCTCCATCCCGGATTATATTCGGGATAGCGTCCACACTACTTGCTACAATGGGTTTACCTGCCATCATATATTCAGGAAGTGCTAGTCCGAAGCCCTCCCATCGGCTCAACAAACATGCAACATCAAAAAGCTCTACATAACTCATTGGGTTATCAACCCAGCCGGTAATATGTAAACTGTCCGAGAATCCATTGTCTGCCGCATACTTTCTAATATCGGATTCCTGATCTCCGTTACCGACGATAATAAAGTGTGCATTGGGAACTTTTTCCTTCACCTGCTTTGCCATCTTAACAAAGACATCCGGTGCCTTTTGAGGACTTATTCGTCCAACCATCCCAACAACAAATGCGTTTTCTGGAATGTTCAGGTCTCCCCTTTTAACTGTACCATGCACGCCATTTTCATAGGCCTCGATATCCACACCGTTAAAGATAACTTGCAGCTTTTCCTTTCTGCAAATCTTTTTATCCAATGCAGACTGCTTTTCCGCTTCTGAAATGCAGATAATCTTATCACAGAATGGAGCGGCAATCTTTTCAATAGCTGTGTACATTGCCTTTTTCTTCGCAGAGCATCGCATGTTAAACGCCCATCCATGTGGGTTATATACACAACAATTTTTTATACCGATATCAGCAACACGAGCAATGGCTCCAGCTTTACTAGAGTGAGCATAAACAATATCAGGGTTATACTTCTTTATCAGTGCTCTTACCTCTTTTATGGCCTTTAAGTCAGTCCTTCCAATAGCTCTGGTCATCTCAATTTGTTCAAAAGAATCAAGCAGTCCTTTGTAATCTTCCTCATGGAAATCCTGTGAGCAAACTAGTATATTCTCGAACTTTTCTTTATCCAAATACTTGAGAAGCATTCGGATGTAACGGTCCACGCCGCCTGCAGCCTGCGCCACATGCAGTATTCTGATTTTATTCTTCCTCATCCCTCAAACATTCCTCGTCACTTTTTCCACAAGCCTATGTAAGCCTTTTACTCCCCACGCCCCAGCAGGCACACCTTGAAGGTCTTAAAAATAATCTTCCAATCCACCCAGAAGCTGCGCTCCTTGACATATTTCACGTCCAAATCCATCCACTCCTCAAAAGAGAGGTCATTGCGGTGCGGGGCAATCTGCCAATAGCAACTCAGGCCGGGTGTCACATACAAACGCTGCTTTTCGTAGTCGCCGTACTGTTCCACCTCGCGGGGAAGTGCCGGACGGGGTCCAACGATGCTCATATCACCCTTCAGGATATTCCACAGCTGCGGCAGCTCATCAATGCTGGTCTTGCGGATAAACTTGCCCACACGGGTAATGCGGGGGTCGTCCTTGATCTTGAACACGGGACCATCCATCTCGTTTTGATCCAGCAGATCGTCCAGTTTTGCCTCTGCGTTGGGGCACATGGAGCGGAACTTATAGAACTTGAAGGGCTTGCCGTTGCGGCCAATGCGCTCCTGACTGAATACAGGGCCCGCAGACGGGTCGTCCACCACAATTGCAATAGCCGTAGCCAGCATGACCGGTGACAGCACCACCAGCGCCAGCGACGACAAAATCACATCCTGCGTCCGACGCCCGATCCAATACAGGCGATGGTCGCGCAGATTTTCCTTTCGGTCAACTTCAACTTCCTTATCGATTCCGACAGTATTCGTAGCCATTTTTTCTCCTCACATAAATCCTTGTCTATGCACTTCTTATCGTCATTTGTTTTATCGCAATTTTCAGAAATAGTGCCCTATCAACACGGCATATTTGCGATATGCAGTTTGCGGATGCTGCTTGCGCATTAAAAACACAAACTGCTATAAAGTAATCCCTTTAACTCACACCGTTCCCGCAAGCACCTTCCTTTTAAATAACCGTTCTCTCCCAAGACCTGCAGACCGTTTACCCCTGATCTCCAGGCAGACAAAAGCCCTCGGACGACAATTTCGCCCAAGGTCATTTCAAATGCAATGTGGCCGTAATGAAAACCAGAACGTCATGCTGCAGCTCAAGCGCCGCATGTGCATTGCTTCCAGTATGCAATATTTCACATTTTTGTAGAACCTCAACAAGCCCACTTCATTTTCACCTTTGCGCATCACGCCAGCAAGGGAAACAGCAGTGGGCTTTTTATTTTGATCTATCATTCGGGTTTCCTCATGATCTATCACATGATTGTTCGCAAACAGACATAAGCCCACTGGATTCACCTCCTTATCGCAATCAAGGCGTATCCTTCCATCACAAAACAGAGGATACCAGTTCTTCTACGTGGCCGTCTGAATTCTCTTATTATTCTATCATGGTTATATCTGGGAATCAATAGAAATCCGAGGAAATGTATCCATCCATGTTTTAGAAAAAAATGCGATTCAGCCAGAACTTTTTTGCACATTGCCCAGTTTCGCATGAAAGCTCCAGATGAAATCATCGATGGACAAAATGTGTGGTCATATAGTTGTCCAAGGCGCTGGAGAGTGCAGTCAGGTGTGATAGCCGCTCCGATGTAATGACAGCCGTTAAATAGAACGCGCCCCTCGCACTGAAAAGCCGGTTTATGCCGTCACATTGATCAGGAGTTCTGACGAGGCATATCGCACAGTACTACATAATTTTTACTCTCTTCCCTGCTGCCCCTATTATATATAGGTATAACTTGCATCCCGTTACTGCAGCTACCACCTGCTCTAAATCGGGCTATTTGTTCGCGCAAAAAAGCCCCTGCCGATCACATTTCTGTGAAAGACAGAGGCCTTCTGTTGCTAGATTTCAATCAGGTCTGGGGAGATGGAACAACTATCTCATTCTACCGGGTCAGTGTCCCCTTCCAGATTTTTAACTACCCCCGGGGTGTTTGACGCACTGAGCATCTGTTCTTGCTCCATGCGGCGGCGTACAGCTTCCACCACATAGGCGTTTACGCTTTGTCCAGCTTGCTTTGCTGCTTGTTTGATGCGTTCTTTTTCGCCCTTTTGCGTCACGAGCTGTGTGTACTCGTAATTTTCGTTATTCCATTTCCGTTTGCTGGCTGTACTTGTTTTTCCGCCCATCCGAAGCACCAACTTTCTGTTTACTCTTATAGAGATAATATCATATCTTTTCGAGCTGTCCATTCCGCAAATACTTCATGGAGTATGTGTATACTCATGCCATCGGGAACACCGGTTCTCACATCCGACCATTCACCAACGATTTGAAGAGAGGTACACACATGAGTATCAACGTTTTACTGACCCTTGTCGAGCAGTACAAGGAGGCCGCCCAACTGATCGAGGCCGCACAGGCTGAGCAGGAGCAGCTGAAGATCCAGATCCGCGAGGCACTGGCTGAGCGCTCCACCAACTATCTGGAAGTAGGCTGCCACAAAGTCCGCCTGTCCGATTTTTCCAGCACCCGACTGGACAGCAAAGCCATCAAGGCCGTAGCACCCGGCCTGTATGACCAGTACAGCAAAACGGTCACCGGCACCCGCCTGAGCATCACCTGAAAAGAAAAGCCCCATACAACGCGCGCCGACCAAAGCTGACGTTGTATAGAGCCCAACACACCCGCCGGGGCGGGCTACACCATTATTATACCTGTCTCGGCCTTTTTTATCAAGAGAAAGGTTCGAAAAATCATGAAACAGACTGTCAAAACCTCCCGCGCTGCTGGTCAGCTGGAAAAGATGTTCCGCGAGCTCAACAAGCACTACTTTGCAAGCAAACTGCCCGAGCCCATCATCAGCCTGAAAAAGACCCCGTCCGCCTATGGTCACATCACCTGCTCCAAGGTCTGGCAGGCAGGCGGCGAGAACAAGTACGAGATCAATATTTCGTCGGCTACCCTTGACCGTCCCATTGAAGAGACCGCTTCCACCCTGCTGCATGAGATGGTGCATGAGTACTGCATGGAGGCCGGCATCAAGGACACCAGCAACAACGGGGTCTACCACAACCGGCGCTTTAAGGAGCAGGCCGAGGCACACGGCTTGACCGTCGACCACCACGAAAAGTACGGCTGGACCATCACGAGCCCGTCCGAGGAGCTGTTGGACTTCATCATCTTCCAAGGCTGGCAGGATATCCAGATGGGCGAGCGGCTGGCATGGTCGGATATGGCAGGCACCGGAGCAGGCAGCAAGGCACCCGGCAGCAGTCAGACCGGAGCGCCCAAGCCTCCCAAAGCAAAGAGCAGCACCCGGCGGTGGGTATGCCCCAAGTGCGGAACCATCATCCGAAGCACCAAGGAAGTGCGGGTCATCTGTGCGGACTGCATGGAGCTGTTCGTGAAGGCTGACTAATCACAGCAGGACAGAGAGCGAGGGCACGAGTGAGAGTAGTGCTATATATAAAAACAGGAGGCTCCTCATGGATACTTATAAAATCGCTATTGACACCTTTCTTGCCGAGACATCCGAGTGCAAAGCCAGTGGGTGCGCCGTTTTTTCCGGGGCAGACATCGCGTTCCAAGACATCCAGCTGCACACGCACCGGAACAAGTCAGAGCTGCATTTCATGGCCGGACACACCATGCTTTCCATCCCCCTTGCCAGCATCCTGAGTATTGAAAAGTTGGTATTGCGAGATATCCAGTCCATCGAGTATGAGATCATCACCAAAGAGGGCGGCACCATTACCCTTGACGTTGTTTAAAAATGCACCCGTAAAGACAGAGATCCGCCGGGCTGTGAGAGGACGCCCATTATTTAAAGGAGAGCAGCTATGACCATTATATCAGAACGTTTGCAGCACCTGCGCCTGACGCACGGCTATACCCAGACCGAGCTTGCCCGAACCATGGGTGTGACCCGCCGGGCAGTCTACGCATGGGAGCACGACAAATGTCCCGAGATCCCTCATCTGATCCAGCTTGCCCAATTCTATCAGGTGTCAACCGATTATCTGTTGGGGCTGACCGAGTGAGGTGTCCCCTGCCACCGGAGGCCTTACCGGAGACTTTTTGCCTGCTATAGTGCGGTCAACCATCAGTCCGCGCGACGGCAGCCACAATGCTCCATATTTTTAACAGCACACTTGTAAGTCCATCTTATCGGACGCACCGTTTGGTAAACTTTAGATACAACAAAGCAAGCACACTTCAAAATATCAGGAGGATAATATTATGGCAGGCGCTTTTTCGTTATTTTTAGGCATGTTAGGTCTTGGTGCAGCTGGTGCAGTCAGCGCGGGACAGAACGCAAAAATCAAGAAGGCAGACTATCAGTATGGTGAGGAGCACGGCCTTCATGGCACCTCTGAGGTCCTGCAAATGCGGGAGCGGGTGCGTAAAGAATGGTGGAGCATCTGCGGCAAAACCTACAACGCATGTGAGCGGCCTGCATCGAGTTACGGCGACCTCAGCAGAACCCCGTGGTGCTATCTGAAAAAGCGCTGGTTCATTGATCATCTGAACAAAAAGGGCATCCCTTATGATGATCTGGTCGTGGATGATGTTACCGGCGTTACCTTCTATGAGAGCCAGAAAAGAACGTCCCAAGCCTATATGAGAAAGCTGCGGTAATAGACATCGCGCCCATCGTCACCACTTCTATCAGCAGCGGGAGGTAAGCTTACGGCTGAAAATAAATTTGTTGTCAAAACGGTATTACATGATGAAAATGGAGACACTCTGCTTCGTGAGGATTATCGTGAGACGCGAGAAAAAGCACAGAAACTAAAGGATTTGGCTATGCTGGACTTTTTGGCAAAGGTCAAACGAAAGTTGCTACAGAAATCATTGAGCGCTGACACCAACCACCATTTCCTATAGCAACAGAGCCCTGCCGCTCAGACACGAGTAGCAGGGCTCCTTCTATTTTATACAGTATTCAGTCAGAAAGTGAACTTAAAAAGCCGCGTTTAATATCAGACAGCAGATATCCCGGCGGATTTGCGGCTTGATTATTATTTTCACCACTTTTGAGCCTATCCATTTGCGTCGTGAAATGCGACGGAATTATGAGCGGACTTTGATTCCAGTCGTAAGGTCTGTCAAACACATCTCCACTTGTGGCGAAAGTACAGAATTGAACCACGGCGCACATTTTTGAGCACCGTCTACATCTCCCCAAAATTGGGGACACCTTTCTTGATGGGGTCAGTCTAAGTGACCTCATCTGAACTTATGTCGTGACAGGTGCGTACTGTTTGGTACAGGGTCGTGTATGGCGATTCTATCAGCGCAACAAAGCTTATCTTGAACCATTGAGCTCGTTAATCAGATTGATGATTAATGAGGTTGGAAAACATACGCAGACCATTTTGACCCACTTTCAGGGGTAATCAATTTGAGTACCCCCTTTTTTGGCAGCTTAAAATTCCGTCATCAAACAATATCCACAGTGTAGACGCCCTTGTATTATACGGTAACACGATATATTCCGTTCGGGTAAACTTTTTAATTGTATCAATCCAGATAGAATCACACTGCAGCAGATGTTTTTCTCAACTATTTGAGAAATTTCACTCTGATCAAATCATCGCCCATTTCTGATATACGTCCTATTGGTGAAGGATTGATAAAGAGGAAGGTATTCGCTGGCGCTCATACAGTTTCGATCAACTCCAATCTTGAAAAAGCTCACAGGTTCGCTTAGTCAAGATTTCCGTTGGCGTGATCATGTTAACCGAGCGTTTCTGTCCCGTCCTCATGCTTCGGCCGTTCAAGAAGCACTCGGCTAACACAACCACGCAAAAAATCAAATAAAGAAGTCGAATACAGAGCGGCGCCTGTGCGCATATTTTTCACTTTGCTATATAGTACAGTGAATTTTGTGCGCATTTTACTGCTTTGTAACCCACCAAACGTTCTTATTTCGCAGTTCTCCACTTGTTGCGCGCTTTTTCTGTAAATCATATCCATAGTGCTGCAACCATTGACGTGCAAAGGTATAGCTTGGCAACGATTTCTCGGCGTGTCCATCTGCCTTGTTGTAGATGTGCCCCAACTCAAAGAAGATCTTCTGCCACTCTTCGTAATAGCGCTCTTCATTCAGGTGGGCATCCAGATATGCAAGCAGCGGTGGTGGTTCAAGGGGTTCAACTTTCGCAAGCAGGCTTTCATCGATTTTTTTCAGCAGCTCTGTCTGATACCCCTGTTCGAGCATTTGCAGCAGGAAAACACGTTCTACACGAGCCTGCAAGGTCGCACGTTTCCGCCAGCAGTATTCACCTTCCCGTGGATCCAGAACGACTGTATGGCTTTTTTTCAGTATTTCCACTGTTTCAGGTTGATGCAGGTATGTCTTCCATGCCTTCCTATCATCAAACCATTTCCGATATGCCTCGACCGGTTCCAGCTGATACTTCTCGATTTTTTTAAGTTCTCCTTCCAGACGTTCTTTGGGGTAATGCAGCAAATATACCGCGCAGGTATCCCCCTCATCCAAGGGACGTTTGCGGCCAAGGATCTGCGCATTAACGAGCGGGTTCCACAGTTCACTGACAATATATTTCAGCGCACGGTCTTTCATATCCACACCATTATAGAGGGTCGTTGTGGTCAGTGTGACCTGATGCTGCAGAACATTGCCCTTGAGCACATCATCCAGTTTGTCAAATTCCTCCGCTTCCTGACGGTATTTGGAGCACAGGCACGCCACATCCACTATTCCATCTGCTTTCAGAATGTCCCGCAGTTTTCGCAGCTTGGCGATGGTATTCACAAAAACGAGGATCTTTTCTCCCGGCTGTACCCGGCGGATGATATCCAGTTCGTCATCGTCACGGTAGAAGAACTTCACGCTTGACACAAACCGATAATCCATCGGCAGACGATAATGCTGTCCCTCCGGGATCATATTCCGCAGCTCCCAATAGTCAAAGAAGGGGCGGGCGGTTGCGCTCATAAAGATGCAGGTCTTCGTTGTCCACAGCTCTTTAATAGCCTCATAGCTTGCATCCACATGATCGTTGAAGCTGGCATCTGTTACCATGTAGTGATACTCGTCTGACACGATATAATCAAACGATCTCAGATAAGTTTTAGCGGCATCTTCATTCCTTTGCAGGAAGGTTTCCAGCCACTGGTATGTTTCAACACGGATGGTGTGCACATACTTGTTATCTATGGCGGTTTTGTCAACAATTCCTCCAAGCGCGGGATCACGGTCCTCGTAGGTCACTTCTATACGCCCCAAGCGGTTCACATCGCGCTCGATCTGGTTGCGCAGAGCTTCACGATTGCACAGGATCAGGATACGCTTACGATGTTCATATGCCCACGGCAGCAATGTCTTCAGAATAAAATAGGTCTTGCCGGAGTTCGTACCCGCATCAAGCACCACGATCCCATGCCAGTTCTTGTAATCCTCGCCAACAAGATCTGTGATGTACTGTTTTGCAGGCTGTGGAGTTGCCCCGGCGGTTTCCGGTTCTTCCTCCGGCACAATGGGATCAAGCGGTTCGTCGGTCTCCTTTTTCTTTTTGCGAGAGGCCTTAATACAATCCAGAATCTCCTGCAGTTTTTGCTGTCGTTCTTCTTCCGTCAACGAGGCAGGGTCAATGTGCTGCTCCTGCTCATACTCCCGTTGTGCCTCAGCCAGCTTCAGGTAGAAACCATCGAACGGCCAGCGCTTCTCTTCATCACTCATATTGATCCGCGTCTCCTTTTTTGATTTCACTATACCATATCATTTCGTTTTGCTCAAGGGACATTGACCCATTTTTACTTTCCCTCCCCCTTCCCCATCTTGATCTTATCTCCATGGCGATTTTGGCGGGTCAGCTGCTCTAGGGGGTTCAGGGCGTCATAGTTAGCTCTCAGGTCGTCCGCATACAGTGCCACATACCGCCGGGTCATGGTAAGGTCTGCGTGTCCCAGCAGCTTTTGCAGACGGAACGGGTCGCCGCCAGCTTGGATATACAGTTTGGCGTAGGTGTGCCGGAACAGGTGCATAGAGGTCTTATCCACGCCCCTGCTATGATTATAATTCCAAATCGCATTGCCGAGCGAGTTCAACGTCATCTGGTTGCCATACTCCGAGACAAACAACGAGGCTGTGGGGTCGCCGCTGCGGTGCTCCAGATACTCCTCCATGATCTTGACCAGTGCCTTAGAGAGCGGCACGATTTGCTGATTACGCGCCTTCATGTGGCGGAAAAATACTGTCCCGGCAGAAAGGTCCAAATCTCCGATCTGCAGGTTGAGCAGCGTGGACGCACGGCAGCCGGTACCAAGCAGGAAGTTGACAATGACCCAATTGCGGTATTCGGCAAAGGAGCAGGTCTTGCAGTCCGGTTCCTTCAGCAGCTTCTGCAGCTCGTCGGTGGTATAGGGTTCCTTGATCGGATCATCGGCACGCACCAGTCGAATGGGATACTTTTCCAGATAGCCTTTTTCCATGCACCAGTACAAAAACGCACGCACCATGCGGAGGTTCGTATTGATGGTCGTATCGTGGAGCTGCTGGTCCTTCATGTAGAAGATATAATCCTCCACCGTTTCCTCTGTGATGGTATGGATGGGCTGTTCCGTATCCCCCAGAAACCGAAAGAAGCTTCTGCCCTTAGCGGCGTAGAAGTCGAGTGAGCCTTGGGAGAGGTTCTTGAGCCGGTTGTACTTTTGGAACCTTTCAAAGGCCTGTTGGATAGTGGGGTTTGCCTTGGCAGCGGGTCTTAAATCACGGTTACGCACGAGAGAGACTCCTCCTTTTTTCGCGAAAAATCCCTCTCGCCCGCTCAGCACTTCCAGAAAATGGAATAAAAAGAAAAAGCCCAGAATCATTCGAATCAACGAACAATTCTGAGCTTTCGCATGCCGCCGACGGGGGTCGAACCCGTACTCTGTCTCCAGAAAGGGATTTTAAGTCCCTCGTGTCTGCCAATTTCACCACAGCGGCGCAAACCCGGCTTACAAAGCCCTGCTACCCTCTAGCTTAGGAGGGAACCGGGAATAACAGGTGTGAGGTAAAATGTCATCCAAATGACTTGCCGTCACTTGAAGTAACATGAAATTCAGCGATATTTATGATACAATAGTTTCCGTACTTTGTCAAGAAAAACCGCTTATTCGGTGCTGCTTACACCTTGCCGCCGTGCAGCTCGGCGTACATCCGGGAGCGGCACTCGGCCACTGCGGGGGTCATATTGACGTAGTGCTTGTGGGGGCACTCCAGACGCAGCTCGCTCTCCCAAGTTTCCTCGGTGAGCTGCTTTGCAATATAGGCCTTCTTCTCCGCAATAGAGGGCAGTTCAATGGCCAGCTTACCGCCCAGAATATGCGGCACCAGCAGCGGACGCACAGCGGTGGGGGTAAAGGTGATGGTGCGCTCGATGGCGTCCGAGTCCAGATTGACCATGGTGACCGGCTTACCGGCCTCGATGACCTCGCCGTCCATGGCAATCAGGTCACACTGCGCCTGACCGTTTTCGTCGTACAGACGCCACGGCATCTTTTTGCCCGGGATGATGGCCTTGCTGGCGGAGTCCGAGCACTTCATCTTGGGGGTATAGCTGCCGTCCGGCTTCTTCACTGCCACCAGCTTGTATACGCCGCCGAACACGGGGTCGGAGGCAGAAGTGATGAGGTTTTCGCCCACGCCGTAGGAGTCGAAGTGTGCGTGCTCGTACAGTTCCATGTTGGCGATTTTCTTCTCATCCAGACCGTTGGAGGCCACCAGCTTGATGTAGGGCTTGCCGGCGGCATCCAGAGCCTTACGCAGCCGCTTGGAGCCGCGGGCAAGGTCGCCGGAGTCGATGCGGGCGCTCTTGACACGGCGATTGGGGTCATTGGGGTATTTCTCAATGAGATAATCGTCCAGCTTGATCAGGTTGGGCAGGCCGCTTTCCATAATATTATAGGTATCCAGCAGCAGGCTGACCGAATCCGGGTAGGTATCGGCAAAGGCCTTGAAGGCATCGAACTCGGTGGGGAAAAACTCGATAAAGCTGTGTGCCACAGTGCCCACGGCCTTGACCTCTGCACCGAACTTCATCTCTGCCAGACAGTTGGCCGTACCGATGCAGCCACCCAGCACTGCGGCGTAAGCGCCATCGTTACCGGCGCTCTCGCCCTGTGCGCGGCGGGTGCCGAACTCCATGACGTTGCGGGGGGTGTGGGTGTTCAGGCCGGTGACGCGGGTGGCCTTGGTGGCGATCAGGCTATGGAAATTCATGGTCTGCAGCAGGTAGGTCTCGATGAGGATCGCGCCCACCAGATCGCACTCGATGCGCACCATCTGCACATGGGGGTAGCAGACCGTGCCCTCGGGCAGGGCGTACATATCGCCCTGCCACTTGTAGGTGCGCAGATACTCGCAGAACTCCTCGCTCATGCCCTTGGTGCGCAGCCAGTGGATATCCTGCTCATTGAAGTGATATTCCAGCAAAAAGCGGGTCAGCTTGCGCTGGCCTGCGCTGATGGAATAGCCCTGATTATCCGGGTTTTTGCGGAAGAACATATCAAACACCAGCGTGGTATTCTTAAAGCCATGCAGGAACAGGCAGTTTGCCATGGTGAATTCATAAAAATCCACCACCATCGCGGGGTTATCGTAGTCCTCATCGGGGATATAAGGCTCAACCTTGATCTCGTTCATGAATGTTTTCCTCTCTATTTATACCCGGCGTCAGCTCTTCCCTACTGCGCGCCGCCTGCCGCTTGCCCGGCAGGGGGATCCTCCGCCCTGTCATGACAGAGCGTTTCTATCATGATAGCACGATTCCCCTGCCGGTGCAAGTATTTTCGCGCAAAAAGACCGCTGCACAAACGCTGTGCAGCGGTCTCTGCGCTTAAATCAATAGATTCTTTTCAGAACAGGCTTAGCCGTTCATGATGCTGGGGGTGGCGTTTTTCAGCACAACGTCGTGGCTGCCGCCCTCCACGATGGAGGTGGAAGAAACAACGGTCAGCTTGGCCTTCTGCTGCAGCTCGGGGATGGACAGAGCGCCACAGTTGCACATGGTGCTCTTCACCTTGTACAGGGTGGTCTGCACGCCGTCTGCCAGAGGACCGGCGTAAGGCACATAGCTGTCCACGCCCTCCTCAAAGCTCAGTTTGGTGGAGCCGCCCAAGTCGTAGCGCTGCCAGTTGCGGGCACGGTTGGAGCCTTCGCCCCAGTACTCCTTCATATACTGGCCGTTGATGCGCACCTTGTTCGTGGGGCTCTCGTCAAAGCGGGCAAAGTAGCGGCCCAGCATCACGAAGTCTGCGCCCATAGCCAGCGCGAGGGTGATGTGGTAGTCGTGGACGATGCCGCCGTCGGAGCAGATGGGCACATAGATGCCGGTCTCCTTGAAGTACTCGTCACGAGCCTTGGCCACCTCGATGACTGCGGTAGCCTGGCCGCGGCCGATGCCCTTGGTCTCGCGGGTGATGCAGATGGAACCGCCGCCGATGCCGATCTTCACGAAGTCAGCTCCGGCATCGGCCAGGAAGCGGAAGCCCTCGCCGTCCACCACGTTGCCGGCGCCAACCTTCACGGTATCGCCGTACTTGGCGCGGATCCACTCCAAGCAGTGCTTCTGCCAATAGGAATAGCCCTCAGAGGAGTCCATCACCAGCACGTCCACACCGGCCTCCACCAGTGCGGGGACACGCTCCTCGTAGTCACGGGTGTTGATGCCCGCGCCCACCACATAGCGCTTCTGGCTGTCCAGCAGCTCCAAGGGGTTGCCCTTGTGGGAATCATAGTCCTTGCGGAACACAAAGCTCACCAGATGGCCGTCCTCGGAAATAATGGGCAGGGCGTTGAGCTTGTGATCCCAGATGATGTCATTGGCCGTTTTCAGGCTGGTGCCCTCCGGTGCGTAGATGAGCTTCTCCACCGGCGTCATGAAATCCGCCACCTTGGCGTCGGGGTCCATGCGGCTGACCCGGTAATCCCGGCTGGTGACCAGACCCAGCATCTTGCCGGTACCGGTGCCGTCATCCGTGACAGCCATGGTGGAGTGACCGGTGCGCTGCTTTAGAGCCAACACATCCGCCAGGGTATCCGTCACCCGGAGGTTGGAGTCGCTGATGACGAAGCCCGCCTTGTAGTTCTTCACCCGGCGGACCATGGCCGCCTGAGACTCAATGGACTGGGAAACATAGATAAAAGCAATGCCGCCCTCCTTGGCCAGCGCAATGCCCATCTGCTCGCCGGACACGGCCTGCATGACGGCGGAGACCATGGGGACGTTCATGGTCAGGGGGCATTCCTCCCCCTTCTTGAAGCGGACCACCGGCGTCTTCAAAGACACGTTGGCGGGGATGCAGTGCTCAGAGGAATAACCGGGCACCAGCAGATATTCGCTGAAGGTATGGGAAGGCTCCTGGAAAAAATAGGCCATAGTAAGATACCCCTTTCTCATCGTTCGTTTATCATTTTACTTATTATAAATATTATTTTTAATAATATTGCAAATGTGCGGTACGGTCAAACGGCGATGACCTGAATTTCAAAAGAGACCGGCACGGTCACGTCGGGCTGACGGTCCGCAGGTCACAGCTTTTTCCGCAGGACCGTATGGTGGAAGATGCCGTCGGCAAAATACTCGTTGGAGGCGAACACCGGCGCGCCCTCAATATCGTAGTCCACCTCGTCCATGTTCAGCAGCGGCGTTCCCTGTGGCACCTGAAAAACATCAGCCAGAGCAGCGTCCGCTGCCACAGGCCGCAGGTCCGTCAGGTCCAGATAGGACGAAATTCCGCAGACATTCTGGAGGAAATCGAAAATGGGCTGGCGCAGCTCCTCCGCTGTATAGGGCCGCTGGAGTTTCGCCTTTTCCACCACATCCTCACAGTAGATGGCAGGACGGCCGTCGGCGGTGCAGAGCCGGGAGATCCGAAGGATCGGCGTTCCGGTGGGGATGCCCAACTGGGCGGCCACCTTACTATCCGCCTTGTCATCGGCAGCCCGGACAAAGGCCACGCCGGGAGTGTGTCCGCTCTGGCGGATCATATCCAGAAACTCCACTTCAATGTCCATTCTGGCCGGTGCGCCTAACACATGACGGTTGATAATGGTGCCAACTCCATGACGCCGGGTAATGAAGCCCTCCCGGTCCAGAGAAGCCAGAATGTCCCGCAGCTGTGTGCGGCTGATGCCCAGCATTTCCGACAATACGCTTTCCCGGGGAAGCCGGTCACAATGGGCATACTCCCCCACCTGCATAGCGGTGAGCAGCTGCGCCCGGATGCTTTTGGACTGTCTTGGATTCTGACTCATTTCGGTCCTCCCTTCCGTTTCACCGCTTGTTTCGATTATGAAGCGGCCCCAAATAGGTATTACCATTTTTAGACATTGTACCGAATGGCCCACCGTTTGACAATGCACATATTCAACAGATTTCAACGGTGATTTTCGGGGCAGTCTTGTCCGCCCTGTCATGAAAGGTCGATCTTTCTTTGTCGAATTTTTTGTGTATTTTTACTATGTACATTTGTCCGTGTATCGCGTATGATAAAAATACTTTTACCATGGAGGCTCTGCCTATGAAAAATATTGTATTGATCGGTATGCCCGGCACAGGGAAAAGCACCGTCGGAAAGGCGCTGGCGGAGAGGCTTGGTTACGAATTTGTGGACGCGGACGATCTCATCGTCCAGACCACCGGCAAAACGCTGCCGGAGATCCTGCGGCAGGACGGGCTGGAGGCCTTTTACGAAATTGAAAATAAAGTAGGTACGGATCTAAATCGGACCCACACCGTCATTGCCACCGGCGGCAGTATGGTGCTCTACCCGGAGGCCATGGCTCATTTAAAGGAAGGCAGCACGGTGATCTGGCTCCAGACGCCCTTTTCTCAGCTGGAAAAGCGGATGCCGGCGGATCTGTATGACCGGGGCATCGCCGTGCCGGCAGGAACGCCGCTGCGGAAGATCTATGAGGAGCGCTGCGTTCTCTACGCCCGGTATGCCGACCTCATCGTGGCCAGCCAAGACGGTGAGGCCGACACCGCCCGATTGGTAGAGGACGTCATGCGGACGGTGGGTCTGGAAACCTGATCGAACCTGATCGGACAAAAGGGCTGCGGGCAAGCCCGCAGCCCTTTTA
>OIZB01000565.1_pt1 | contig 27597 bp, 28 predicted proteins | sample 1588401 | NCBI WGS metagenome assembly OIZB01 (sample SAMN03283270) | human gut metagenome | biome: human-associated habitat; material: feces | host: Homo sapiens | place: USA | collected 2013
TGCCGCTTGTGCGTTATTCGGTTCGGTCACACCGGATCGCGAGCCTCGACTGGCCGCCGACGGTACAGGTGAAAAGCGTCAGGTCCCAGTCTCCGCTTGTCATATCGGAAATCGCGTAGGGAGAAAGCGTCTCAAGGGACGAGACCTCATAGGAAAACACGTTGCCGTCCATGTCCGTGAACGTGACGCTATCGCCCGGCTGGAGCTGGGGAAGGGATGCAAAATGGCTGCGGTAATTGTGTCCCGCGATGACGAGGTTATCGAGATATGCAGAGCCGGAATACCGGCAGGGGGCGATTTGCAGCGCGTCATAGCTCCATTCGCTGATGATGGGGAGCGACAGCTCCAGCGCGGGAATGTCCAGAACGCCGATATAGCTTCTTCCATCAATGGTTTCTTCCGGCATGGCCATCTCCGGGTTCAGCACATAATCCGGAACGAACGCTTCTTCTAAAGCTTCGCCGGAGCTAAGCGGCGGAAGCTCCGATTGCCGGGAAGAAAGTGTGGGAGTCAGGCACCCCAGAACAACGTCCACCGACATGCTCGCCATTGCGTCGCACCAGAGATTGTAGGCCGTGAGAAGAAGCGCCGCGAGAAGCAGAAGCAGGCCAAGCGCCGTGCAAAGCTTTCCACGCTTACTCATGGCCATTCTTCCTCTTTGAGAGCGCAGCGAAAATCAGAAGCAGCAGACCCGCCGCCGCGAGCACCGGAACCGGCCACCAGAGAAGCCCCGTCTGCGGAAGCTTCTGATGCTCAGGTGTATTGGTCAGAATGAACGTATCGCCGGTTTCCCGGATGCTTGAAATGTAGCCGGGAACGGCGTTTTCCTGTATTGTCCAGACGATCTCCGTGCCGTCCGGGTTATACCGGGGAAGGCCGCTCCATGTATACTGCCAGCTGTCCGTGCGGCTGATCGTCCTTGTGTCGTAGACCGTGCCGTCCTTCAGGAGCGTGACCGTGATCGTATCAGGGCGTTTCTGCTCATAGCCCGCGTCGTCCCAGCGCTTGATCACGGTGCGCGTTGTGCTGTCTTCGTCCGGGCTTTGCGGGTTGTAATGTTGGTGTCCGCCGCAACTTTTTCAGCCGTGGCAAGCTCATAAGGCGCTCGTGCACTGTCGCCGGTGTACATCGGGAGCAGATCGGTCTTAACGGTCGGATTGCCGTTTTCGTCGCACTGCATATCGCTGACCTTAAGATCCGCACTGCGGGAAAGGACGAACTTTGCGCCGATCAGCGGAGTCTTGGTCGTGCCGTCGATTTTGGAAATGATCATGGCAAACGTCCATGCGTGGACAGAGCTCTCAGGCGTTTTGCCGATGCCCTCGCCGTTGGGGTTGTTGCTGTACTCAAGATAAGCGGTGTTGGTGTTCTTACCTTCGCCGATGATATAGAAGTCGGCCTTGTCATTCAGAACAGCGGTATAGTTGACGCACAGGTCATTGCCTGCCTCGATCACGCCGTCGGCGATAGCCTGCTTGATACCGATAGAAAGCTCGAAGTGATCGACTTCCTTGCCGTCGACCATGATCTTGCTGGTAACAAGCGAGCAGTATTTGCTGTCGAGCTTGTTGTTCGGATCATTCTTGATCTCAATGGAGAAATCCTCCTCGGATTTGAAGTGTGGAACAGCAGGGCTTTCAGTGTCTGTAACCGTTCTGAAATTTCTTTGAAATCAATTCGAGATCGGCTGTTCATAAACCGGATAATAAGTTGACATAAAATCATTAAGAATTCTTAAATATTCGATTTTTCACGGAAAAAGCGGACATTTCCAGAAAACCACCTATTGCGTTCTGAAAACCATTATGCTACGATATCTATAGAAGATGGGCAGGAACCGCGCGCCGCGCAGCCCCTGCAAACCGGTGCGCGTGTGGGGTTCCACACGTGTACCATGCGCTCCCGGCAAGTAAGCGCCTGCCGGGGATGAAATTAAGGAGGAATTGCTTATGAAAAAACGTTTTGTGGCGCTTCTGCTGTGCCTTGTCATGGTAGTTGGCCTGATTCCGGCGGCGATGGCCGCCGGTCCAGAAGGTGACCGGAATTACATCACATTCAAAGCGAACGATGGAAGCTACGGAAGTTCCAGTGAAAGACTGCAGCAACTCACAGAGAGTGACGTTGCAATTGGCTGGGTCACGCTCCGTGCGAATGACTTTAACAGAGATGGCTACACCTTCCTCGGCTGGAGCACCGAACCCAACGGCCAGAAGATCTATAACGACGGCCAGACTGTTTCCGTAACCGAACTGTTCGGCGGACGCACCTACGCTGTTCTGTACGCTGTCTGGCAAAAGGACGGTGTGACGCCGCCCGTCGGCCCGTACACGGTGACCTACCGGCAGCTTACGGAGGTTTCTCTGACGGATCCCGACGTCGTTGACGCGAATGTCGGCGCCATGTACACGGTCAAGAACTTCCCACAGACATGGACTGTTCCCACAGGCAAGGTATTTGCGGGCTGGACGACGAACGGCAGCAACTTCTATGCGCCCAACGAGAACATTGTCCTCTCCCAGAACACGATTCTGTATCCGGTCTACCGCGATACCGTGTCGACCTGTGAGATCACCTACAACGATGCGCGCGACCAGCAGGAGTGGAAGGTCACGGTCAACGCAGGCGATTCTGTTTACATCGATCTGAACGGCGGCACTGAGGCTTACCTTGACGGCGTCAGAATCGCTGTCTCCGGCAGCTACAAGATCACGCGTTCCTGCACGCTGACGTTCGCCTACAAGGGCACGCAGAAGTCTATCGGCTGGGAGTATGATGCAGCCCGGACCCGCTTCACAGCCAGATGGGCGGTTTCCAATGTCACGGTCACCTATTATGACTATGATTATGCGCGCGTCATGGAAGAGACGCTTGCCTATGGCGGCACTGTGACCGTCGACCCGAACGGTGGCGCAGCCTATCTGGATTCCACATACGTGAACAGACAGACAGTGCTGAACGTGACAAAGAACGCGACGCTCTATGACGCGACCCGCACCGGCTACAAGTTCTACGGTTGGGATAAAACCTATGACCGCAACGGCCAGCCCGTCTTTACCGCCATGTGGACGAAGAACGGTCAGGCGGACACGTATGACATCTTCTACTATGACTTTGATGATGCCAAGAGCGAATATGCCCGCTTCTACGCGAATACGCCCATCGTCATCGATCCGAACGGCGGCACGGCCCGGCTGGATACCATGTCGTTTGCAACGAAGCAGTCGTTCCGGATCAACCGGGATTACACGCTCTCCGACGCGGCCCGCACCGGCTATAAGTTCTACGGCTGGGATCTGACAAAGTCCGGTGATACCTACACCTTTACCGCCATGTGGACAAAGAACGGCCTGTCGGAAACCTACGACGTCTACTACTATGACTACGACGACGCCAAGAGCGAGTATGCCCGCTTCTACATCGACACGCCCATCGTGATCGACCCGAACGGCGGTTCTGCCCGTCTGAACAATATGCCATTCACAAGCAAGCAGTCGTTCAAGATCGACAAGGATTACACGCTTTCCGACGCGGCGCGCACCGGCTACACGTTCTATGGCTGGGATCTGACGAAGTCCGGCAATACCTACACCTTCACTGCCATGTGGACGAAGGCCACGAGCACCGTTCCGTACATGCTCAACGGTGAAGACCATTACGCCTATATCAAGGGCTATCCCAACGGCTCCTTCAAGCCCAACGCGACCATCACCCGCGCCGAGGCGGCTTCCATCTTCTACCGCCTCCTGACGGATTCGACCCGCAGAACCTATTCCACCAGCTATAATACCTTCAAGGATGTTCCGGCCAAGGCGTGGTACAACACTGCCGTGTCCACCATGGCAAAGCTCGGCATCGTCAACGGCGGCTCTGACGGCTGCTTCCGCCCGAACGACCCCATCACCCGTGCGGAGATCGCCGCGATGATTGCCCGCTGCGACGGCAATTCTTACGGAAGCGCCTACACGAACTTTTCCGACGTCAAGGGTCACTGGGCAGCGAGCTATATCGCCAGAGCCTATGAGCTTGGCTGGATCAACGGCTACGGCTCGACCTATGAACCCGACAAGTACATCACCCGCGCCGAGACAGTCGCCATCCTCAACCGCGTTCTGAACCGCGCGCCGCAGACCACCTCTGATCTGCTCAGCGGCCTGAACACCTTCAACGATGTCAGCGTCACGTCCTGGTACTATCTCGATGTCGAGGAGGCTGCCAACAGCCACACCTACACCAGAAAGACCAACGACTATGAGTATTGGGATAAGCTCATCTCCGACCCGAGTTGGCTGTAAGACCTAAATTCCACGCAGAGGGGCGGCGAAAGCCGCCCCTCTGCTTTTTCGCTTCATCACCCAGGCGTTAAAACACCGTCACGATCTTCGCGTTCTCCCGGCTTCCGTACCGCCACACATCCAGCCGTCCTTCCGTCTTCGTGAAGCGCAGCGGCTGCGGAGGCACTGTGTCCAGCCGGTGCAGGACGGTCAGCTTCAGCTTGAGCGTCTCCGGGTGAATGGCCTTGATGTACACGCATACCGGCTGGCCGGGTTCCAGTGTATCGTCCCGTTCTGCCAGCCCGCACAGATTCGGTGTCAGCGCAATAAACACGCCATAATCCGTTTTTCCGCAGGCGATCCCCGTCACGGTCTGCCCCGCACGGAACCGCGCCGCGTTTTCCTGCCACGTTCCGAGCAGTTCCCGGAGCGTCAGCCCCACGCGCCGCCGCGCCGGATCAAGCGACTGGATCAAAACGGGCAGCTGCTGCCCGACCCGCAGCAGCTCACGTGGATGCGTCAGCCGCGATACGCAGAGATTCCGCAATCCGAGCAGCCCGACCGCGCCGCAGCCAATATCACAAAACGCGCCGAACGGCGCAAGCCCTGTGACCACGGCAGGCAGAATGTCCCCGGGCCGCTTTTCGCGGAAGATCTGTTCCAGCGCTGCCTCCTGCGCGCTGCGCCGGGACAGAAGCGCCGTCCCATCCGGTGCGAAGCCCATGACAGTAAAACATACGGGCCTTCCCACGCGCGACAGGATCGCGATATCCCGCGTTTCGCCGCCAAGAATGCCGCGCGCGGCCTCTGCACGCGGCATAACCCCTGCGCAGCAGCCGAGTGCGATATGCAGGTCATGCCGCTCGTCGCATTTAATCGCGGGCGCCTGCAAAATTTTCCGCTGCTGCATCGCCAGCAGCAATTCCTCTTTGGTATACCCCTCCGGCTGCGGGTGCAGCCCCTCCGGAAGAAACTGATGCATAAGATCCCCCCAATTCCTGCTCCAATATATGCAGGCATGGGAAGGAAGGAGATAGAACCATGGACGTACAGGTCGGCGATATCCTCGTCATGAAGAAGGAGCACCCCTGCGGCACAAAGCAGTGGCTCGTACTGCGCAGCGGTATGGACTTCCGCCTGCGCTGCACCGGTTGCGGGCATGAGCTGATGCTGCCGCGTAGCAAGGCGAAAAAAAACATCCGCCAGATTCTGCGCGACGGGAAGCAGATCTGACATTACAAGGAAAACATGACGAATGATAGGCCGCAATTCCGCTTGGAATTGCGACCTCTTTTTTTGCTTCTGCGGCGTATACTTTTGGAACACGGACAAACAGGGGGGAATGCGGATGACAGTCTATGCAGACGAGGCTTTTTTGCTCAATGGTGCGGTGGATTATCTGCTGCTCATCTGCGCGGCAAAGCTTGGCGGCGGCCGGATCGCACGATTGCGCCTGCTGGCAGCGGCTCTGTTCGGCGGATTGTACGCGGCAGCGGCGCTGTTCGCCCCGCTGGGCGTTTTGCAGGGACTTCCGATGAAGCTGGTGAGTCTTGTTATCATGCTGCTGATCGCCTTCGGCGCAGGCCTGCAGACGCTCCGCACGGGCCTTCTGTTTCTGGCGGCAGTCTGCGCGTTTGCGGGTGCTGCGGTCTTAGCCGCGCAGCTGTTCGGGACAGGCGTTTTGGTTCTGCCGGGCGGCACGTTCTACGCGGTGAGTGTTCTGGGCCTCCTGCTGCTGGCAGGGCTTCTGTATATGCTCTGCTATACCATCTTTTCCTGCACGGCCCAGCATGGCGGTGAGATCCGGACCATGACGCTTCTGTATGGAGGAAATCGGGTCCCTGTCCGCGCGCTGCACGACACCGGCTGCACGCTCCGCGACCCTATGACCGGCGAACGCGTGCTCGTCGCGGAGGCGGACGCGCTGCGGGCGCTTCTGCCGGATGCGTCCATCACACCCGCCGCGCTTGCAGACCCGGCGGAGCTGCTGCTGCGCCTGAAAACACGCGCCCCCGCGCTTCCGGCGCGGCTTTTGAGCTACAAATGCGTCGGCACGCAGGCAGGCCTGATTTTGTGCCTGCGCTGCGAGATACAGGTCAGGCCGGGCGTCCGGAAACGCTGCCTCGCGGCCTTTTCCCCAACGCCCGTTTCAGACGGAGGAAATTATGATGCGCTGATAGGAGGAACGATTGGATGAAATTAGAGGCTATTTTACAGAAGCTCGGCCTTTTGCAGCCGGGGAAGATCATGTACATCGGCGGCAGCGACGTGCTGCCCGCACCGCTGAAGCCGGAGCAGGAGCGGCAGGCCGTCGCCGCGCTGGAACAGGGCGACGAGGCAGCCAAGCAGCTGCTCATCGAGCATAATCTTCGCCTTGTCGTGTATATCGCGCGCCGGTTTGAAAACACCGGTGTCAATCTGGAGGACCTGATCTCCATCGGAACCATTGGTCTGATCAAGGCCGTCAATACCTTCCGGCCCGACCGGAACATCAAGCTTGCGACGTATTCGTCGCGCTGCATCGAAAACGAGATTCTGATGCACATCCGCAAAATCGCCAACCAGAAGACGGAGGTTTCGCTCGACGAGCCGATCAATACCGACTGGGACGGCAACGAGCTGCTGCTGTCCGATGTGCTCGGCACAGACGGCGATATCGTTATGCGGCCGCTGGAGGACGACGTCGACCACCAGCTTCTTCGTCAGGCGCTCGGACGCCTCCCGGAACGGGAAAAGCAGATCGTCTCCATGCGCTTCGGCCTCGGCGGGCGGCAGGAGAAGACGCAGAAGGAGGTCGCGGATATCATGGGCATTTCGCAGTCGTATATTTCCAGGCTCGAAAAGCGCATCATGCTGCGCCTGCGCCGCGAGATCTCACGGCAGATCTACAGCTGAGAGGGACTTGCAAAACAGATTCAAATGTGATATAAATTTATCGATACAATATATCGATATCAGCAAAGGAAGCGGTTTCATGGAGAAAGAAATATCCCGCGCAACGCTTAAGCGCCTGCCGACCTATCTGGCCTATCTGAAAGCCATGCCGGACAGCAGCGGCGTCAATATCTCCGCCACGGCGCTTGCGGCGGGGCTTCATATGGGCGAGGTGCAGGTGCGCAAGGATCTTGCGCTCGTTTCCTCCGGCGGCCGCCCGAAGATCGGCTATAATCGTGCCGCGCTGATCGCCGATATCGAGCAGTTTTTGGGCTACGGCAACACAAACGATGCCGTTCTAATCGGCGCGGGCAAGCTTGGCCGCGCGCTGCTGGGGTATTCCGGCTTTGCGGAGTACGGCCTCAATATCGTCGCGGCGTTTGATGAAAATGACGCTATCATCGGCACCTCCAAGAGCGGCAAGCCCATCATGCACCTGTCGCGCCTCGGCGAGGTCTGCCGCCGCGACCAGATCAAGATCGGCATCATCACCGTCCCGGCAGAGCAGGCCCAGAGCGTCTGCGATCTGCTCATCAGCAACGGGATCCTCGCCATCTGGAATTTCGCCCCCAAGCACCTGAACGTGCCAGACCACATCCTCGTCCAGAACGAAAACATGGCTGCTTCCCTCGCCCTGCTCTGCAAACACCTCAACGAGCAGATGAAATCCGAAAAATGACACAGTTTCGGAAGTTTTTTCTTGAATTTCCGCGTGCCATGCTGTATAATAACACAGCAATGCCGGTGTGTTGGAATGGTAGACGAGGCGGACTCAAAATCTACTTCGCACGCTGGCGTCCAGACAGGCGTTTTCCCTTGAAAATCAAGGACATTTGAATACTGTATTTTTTCGTTTTCACGAGCATCCCTCCTAAACATCCCTCCAACTTCCGGGATTGTTTGATGGGTGGGAAAAGCTCTGAAATAACTGCCGGTGTGTTGGAATTGGTAGACGAGGAGGACTCAAAATCCTTTGGGGTAACACTCGTGTGGGTTCGAGTCCCACCACCGGCACCACCGTCGCCGCGGACTGCACAGGTTCGCGGCGATTTTTTATGCTGGAAAACAGTCAATAATCGCGTTTGCAGAGGACACCTTGGAACTGTAATCCAGATGCGTGTAGATATTTGAGGTTGTGGAAATGTCGCTATGCCCCAGCCATTCCTGAATGTCTTTCAAGCTGACACCGTTTGCATAGAGTAAACTCGCGCAACTATGACGAAGATCGTGATAACGAATACGGCGCAGACCGGCTTTTTCCAGCGTGAGCGGAAAATTCTGTGTGATAAAGTTCGGCTTGATTCGCTCACCGATTTCATTCACATAGATGTAATCCAGAAACTCCGCGCAATACGCGCTGCCGCAGACCCTGCGATGTTCTTCCTGTTCCGCTTTCAGCTCATGCAGCAGTTTTTCAAATGGCGCGACGAGTGGTAAGGTGCGGTAACTGGATTTTGTCTTGGTACGCTCTTTATCCACGATGGTTTGTTTGCCGTCAACATTCATCTGCGTCACGGTATGCTTGATCGTAAGCGTTTTCCGCTCATAATCAATCGCATCCCACCGCAGACCGACAGCCTCGCTACGCCGCAAACCGTAGAACGCGCCGAGGATCACGGCAAGCTCAATCGGCTTTCCTTTCACAGCGGCAAACAGCGTTTCAAGCTCCTGTTCATTGTAAAAAGAAGCGATGTATTTCTGCTTGCGCGGACGCTCCACTCGGTCTGCCGGATTGTAGTTTATAAGACCGATCTTTACGGCATATTGCAGAGACTTACGAATGTTGGCATGACGATGAATGACCGTGTTTGCCGTGACTTTCTCTGTATTCAGCGAATACTGGTAGTAGTCCTGAATATCCTTTGGGGTCAGGTCTTTCAGCAAAATCCGCTTATCCTTGAAATACGGAACGATCTTACGCTTGATGACCATGCAATAAGAAGCGTAGGTTGTCGTTTCTACACTGTTTTTCATCATTTCCAGCCACTCAAGGATAAAGTCCGTAAAGAGAAGCTCATCTGGTTTTGCTTTTTCCAGCGGCGTGACCGCAAAAACAGGCGGCACGAATGTCTGCCGCGCATCCATCAGCATGGCCTCAGCTTTTCGCTTGTTGCCTTTGACTGGTAAACCGGTACTGATGGATTTTGTTTTTCGCTTGCCGTCGCCGTCTTTATAGCTGAGAATAATTTGGTATAAGCCGTTTTGTTCGCGCAGATGTCCTGCTACCATAAAAACACCCTCCTTTGGTGTAGCCGTATCCACCTGCCATTGACAAGGTTCATTGTAGCGGATTTGGCAGATAGCAGCAAGGATGCGGCGGCTATCCATTTTGCAACACGTTCAGGTATGCCAGAATGTGTAGCTTCGGAATTTTGTATGTACGACCGACTTTGAAGTGCATGATTTTATTTTCCTGTAAAAGCCGGTAGCCTGTCTTGGTACTGATTCCGAGCATCTGACTCATTTGGTCAACATCAACGACATCAGGAAATTCCTTGAACATCACGCGGTAGGCATCTTTCATGGAAATTGCCATAGTTCATTTTCCTTTCCATTCAGGAGCACAACTTCTAAAAAACTCTAGTATAAATCAGCCGCACCAGTAATATCGGTGTGGCTGCTTGAAGTATGTCGAATGTAATCGCCGTATTTCTCTCATCCCCCGGCGAGAGGCGCGCTGCGCTTCTGGGACCGTCACAAGCTGTTTTTGGCAAACAACCCATTCCCGCAGCGCCGTGGCTTGTAAGGCTCACGCACGCCGCAGGAATCCCCCTCAAGTCAGTGGGAGGCCGTAGCAGGAGGCTCGGTTTCCGGGTGAGCTGCTCAAACGCTGCCACGCGCAGAGCCAGTCTGCACGGATCGCTCGAATGGGATGCCCGCAAGCTGCGGGCATCCCACCGTCATGGCGGTACAGACCGAAAAGGTCAATCGGAAACTTCACTTATCACGATGTCTATGCGGTTTTCAAGGTACATGGACGCGGTGCAAACCGCTTCTCATATCCCAGTACAAAAAAGCGGCAATTTCGAGGGTGTACTTAGAAATTTTTCAAGGATTTTTTCAACTGAGCCAAGCCGCTTCGGATGCTTTCTCGGATGCTGCCCTCACTGACATTTTCCTCTTTTGCAATCTGTGATTTGCTCTTGCCGTCCAGATAGAACGCCAGAAGTCGGCGGCGCTGACGCTCGCTCAAAGAACGGAGTGCGGCGTTCAGACGTTCTGCCTGCTCTGCTTTCAAAATCAGCTCCAACGGCTGTGGCGGTTTCTGCAAGGCGTCCTTTTCAATGCCATCGCCGCAATCCAGCGAGAAATACGCCTTTGCACGCAGGACACGAACGCGGTGCGCTTCCTCATCCAGCTTGAAGCGGTCGAGCTGACCGGCGATCTCGTCAGACACTTCCAGATAAACGTCCATGTTATAAAACGGGTAATACTCCCGTAAATTGATTTCTTTCATCTTGTGTACCTCATTCAGATTATTTGAAGCGGGCGAATCTGAATGGGGTACGGCGGGGAGCGGCAGTGGACAGAAAAGCAAAGCTCAAAAAACAAAACAGCACTTGCATGGGCATAGTAGCTGATACAAGTGCTGTAATTGCACAGAGCAATATTGAGTAAGGTCCGGAAAGCGGCATAATAATGCCTTGATATATTCAGAACAATCCCAAATTCACATTCTGAATTTAGAATCGAACCAGATGGCATATTTCTCCCATAGGGAGATATGTCATCAGATTTACACGCTACATATCGAATGAGCTCCTTAGTAGATTCCTCTATGCGGCCACAAGGTCATAGGATTTCTCCTCGACAGTTGATTTGCATCTGCATTAGAACAAAAACAGAATTTGGCTTGACACGAAGTTTTCTGGCATAAAAAGCAAACCGCAAGGAGGCTCATTCGAGCCGCCTTGCGGTTTCAGTCTACCTATGTCTCCGTCATTTTACAGAGAATATAGGCGTAAAAGAATGTTAGGAACCTATCCAGTGATCCTTTGACACATAAAGTGTTGGACCCTCGGCATTTTCAATAACACAATTCCCGAAACTGTCATAAGCGGAGAACGTAAGCTCTAGTGTTTTTCCACTCCAATAATCCGGAATAAAAAAGTCGTGTTTAAATTCAAATATGCCCTCTGTTGCTTCAAGGTTTGTGGTAGGATGTTCACGAATCAACCCTACATTTTTTTCGTAAACTGCCGATACTCCTTTAATCGTGTATACAATCTTTTCAATTCGGTTATTCAAGTCAAATGTGGATGTATCAGGGTTCATTTTAATAGTACCCTCAGACATAATCGGCGCACATACGCCATAGAGAGAAACTGTTTGACCCGCGCCACAAACCACACTATTCGTTGTAGACATTCTTTGAATTGTAACATTGTTGAGTGTCCGCATATCGACATGGTTATCACCTAGAGTTGTACTTGGTGTATGGTACTCAACGCGTGTAAATGCAATCGGTGACGCATCGGTATCCATTTTTCGCAGTGTGCCTTTCAACGCACCATCATTCAGCGACGGCTCACCCAGGTCATAATAATAGCAGGTCAACCGATCCAAGTTGCCGTCATGCGATTCCATTTCACCAATTTCGACATTGTAGGATGTGCTTCGAGTTCCAACATTGTAGATGTAAAAGTGGATATTACCAGAATTATATTCTGTCGCGTCCATGAATTTCCACTTAGCAGTAATAGTTCCGTAGTAATCCTCTCCCCAATCCGGATTGATAAAACTGCAATTCCAGTACCCGGGGAACGGATCAAGGAATATCTCATACTCGTTTTCAGCACACAATTGTTTAAGTTCCTCAAAATGTTCGTCTGGCTGGAACGGTGAAACAATTTTATTTGGATAAGTTCCAATTACAATCGGTTCTTCGGCATATGCAATCTCTTTGCTCCCATCGCTCGTTGTCACGGAAATTCTTACCAGATAATTACCGTTGAGTACACCAAGCTGTTGGCCAAACTGATCTGTGGTATTAACATCCCGCGTAAATGCGCCACCAAACACAGATGCGGATACACGTTTATCGGAGTAAAAACACTTAATCCATGTGTTATTAAACGAGGATGGATCACTCTGATCATACACAAGGTCTGGCATACCGGCCTTTCGGAATTCTTCACGATTTCCGTTATCGCTCCATACATTAAGATATTTATAATAGACATTCAGAGAATCGTAGTCATTTTTCTTGTTGCTGTATATTGTACGGACAGTTTTTGATGTTGCGCTGTCTACCAATGTTACTTCTGTGTGCGCGTCATCTGGTATATCCACATTCCCGACGAATTCACCCACAACGTAGAAATCACGTCCCGGCTCAATTGTTTGCTGTGCCGCGGAGGGGAATTCAATATATATTCCGTAGTTATCCGACAGATTATCATCAGAGCAGTTGATAACGTTTCTAATGAACCTATATAAATACACAGATACTTCTGCTCTAGTAAGTGTTTTTTCAACTTCGAGGGCAGCACCATCGGTGTGAAGCAAACCGCATGAAATGCTCCAGTTAAGTGCATCCGCTGCATACTGCGAAACACTCGCCTCATCTTCGTAATTTTCCAAATATGTATTAAATGAACTTACATATCCCTCGGACTGTGCATAGCGATATAGCATCGTCACCATTTCTTGGCGTGAAATGTTCTTTTCTGGGGAGAATGTTTTTGAAACTGTACCAAGTGCTATTTTTTTCGCCGCTGCCCAGTTGATGGCTTCTCTGTTAGAGTGGTTCAGGCCGACATCGTTAAATGCAGAGTGGCTTGTCTTAGTGGGTACGTTTTCAAACTGATATAGCATAGAGATAAAATCGGCTCTATTTACAATGTCCTCCGGAGAAAAACTATTGCTGCTTTTACCAATACGAATGTTGTTTCTTTCAAGACCTGCAACAGCATAATAGAATGAATCGTTTGCTGAAATATCGGCATACGATAACTGCTCAACATAACCTGAAGTGTTTGAATCTGGTTTCGAAACGGCTTGAACAGTTGGGAACAGTGATAAAGCCAGCAACAGCGCGAGGAGTAAGGAAAACTTCTTTTTCATAATTAATCTCCTAACTTTTTGCATAGAAAATTTTTGAATAATTATTTTGTAACATAAATAATAGGTCCACTCAGATTTTCCACAATGGCATTTCCAAAGCTATCATAAGCAGAGTATTCTATTTGGATTGTATCCCCACGCCATGTGTCTGGAATTGTAAAATCATGCTTGAACTCAAAGGCACTTGTTTCTGATTCTAAATTTACCGTTGCAAATTTTCTGGTTAAATCGACTTGCTTGGAATAGGTAGCTACCGTACCGTCCTGCTTATTAGACAAAAAATACTCAATACGGTCTACCCTATTATTGAGGTTATAGTCACCCGTATCCGGATTCATAACAATCTCGCCAGTTGACATAATCGGAGCACAAGTGCCATACAGTGCGATAATCTGTCCGACATTACATACGATGCCCTGAGTCGATGTCAATCTCTGAAAGCGTACAGTATCTAATGTTCGCATATCAACCTGTCCATCACCCAAGGTATTCGCACTTGTAAGAAATTCAGCTCTGTTGAAAATAACCGGTGATTCTGATATATCAATCTGAATAAAAGTGCCGCTTGCATTTCCTATATGCGGCTCACCGATGTCATAACAATGCGAAATAACACGATCAATGCTACCTGCACTTTCAACCTGACCAATTTCGAGGTTATATGCAGTGCTGTCAATGCCAACGTCATAAATGTAAAAGTGAATTGTGCCGGAATTATATTCTGTTGCATCCATGTACTTCCACTTAGTGTTGATCATTCCGCAAAAATCATCACCCCAATCCGGGTTAATAAACGTCCAATTCCAGTAACCTGGAAACGGATCAATAAAGATTTCATACGATTCTGCCGCACATATGCTCTTCAAATTGTTAAAGTGTTCGTCCGGCATAAATGGAGAAGCAATTTTTTGCGGGTACGTTCCAATTTCTATCACTTTTTCCGCATGAGCTATTACACGGCTGGAAATGCCCGATTCAACAATAACCCGCACAGTGTATTTCCCCCGAGGTAGTGGCTCAATTTTTTGACCATACTGATCATAAGGGTTAATGTCCTGTGTATATTCGCTGCTAAAGATAGTCGCAGCGATTCTATTGTCATCATAAAAGCACTTAATCCAAGTATCAGCAAATGTTTCTGGATTACTCCTGTCATAAACAAGGTCTGGCATACCTGCAGCACGAAATGCTTCACGATTACCGCCGTCGCTCAATACCGTCAAACCCTCATAATTAACATTGAGATTGTCGTAATCACATTTTTTCTCACTATATACGGTCCGTAGCGTTTTCCATGTTTTATGACTAATGACGTTCACTTCCACGCGATCATACTCGGAAATTTCTACATTTCCAATAAAATCTGCAATGACATAGAAATCGCGCCCATATTCGATTATCGACTGACGATCTGATGGGTACTCAAAGCGAATGCCATAGTCTTTGGAATAGTCCTGCCTCGTATTGCAAAGTAGATCACGGGAATATCTATAAAGAAAAACCGAAAATTGCGCCCGAGTAACAATGCTTTTTGGCATTAAACATCTATTTGACCCACCGCGAATGTACCCAGCAGAAATTGCCCAATTCATTGCATCTTTTGCATAATCAGACACCAAATAACCGTCGGTATAATTTTCAATATACTGATTGTACGTTACGTTTAGATGTTCTTGCTGCGAATACTGATATGTAAGGAATGCTAATTCTTCCCTTGTAATAGCGTGATCTGACATTTTGCTGCTAACTGAAAGCATATTGCCCTCAATCTTTGTCCTAATATAGGACTCGGAATTATTTGTAACTTGACTAAGGGCGTTAATTACCTCATTTAGCGAAACCTCTTCCGTTGGGTGAAAACTACGGGAATTATCCCATAAATATATCCCGGCGTTTCGCAATGAATATACTGCACCTGCAAACCAATCTGTCATCTGAATATCAGTTTGTTGAGTGTTCGCTACAAGTTGGTAAGCAGAAATTGCAGATACCGGTAGTTCAAACGAGAATAGTAGAATCAAACAAAGAAATAATGCAACGATTCGCTTCATGATTTACTCTCCTTAAAAAATCAAAATGCTTAATACGGAAAGACGGATTCTTGCTTGCGGATTCAAATCGCAGTTTGGTTCCTGAGTTGAAAATATATAACCGGCTTTTCGTACATAGTATTTCCAGATTAGTACGCAAAACCGAAGTTTCTGGCTAGCCGCAAAACAGCAACCGAATAATTACAGTTTATCCTAAAACATCGAACAGATCTCCAAAGATCATATTTCGATAACAGTGCGTCACCAGCCTGATTCTGTGGCGGTCGATATTTGCCTTACCCCATGTAAAATCATCATTCAGAATGGGAGATGGAATCAGCACGCTGGGCGTCCAATTTGGATTTTTAAGCACCGCAATTGTTGCAATATCCCAGATAATGCGACTCCACGCAACCTTATCAGTTGGGAACTGCGAAAGATATTCTTCACTCTCATCACAATTTCCACGAAGATTACTTCCACGGTTCAAGTGCATAAATGCAATGTCACTTTTGGGGCTTGCAAAGGCAGCGAGCACCGTCTGCGCCAAATAATTTCCGATTGGAGTTGTATGCAGCAGCTTTTCGCGCAGCTCTGCCTCTGAAACGGATAGCAATGATGCAACATCAAAGCAGGGAATCCAGATTAGCGGAACCTTGCTATCAAAAAGCACCTGTGCAGCACGGACATCTTGAATCAAATTAAACTCAATGCCCTGACCCATACCAAGTGCATTGCCGCCGAGCCAAACAACTACAATTTTATCAGTGATAGATGGATCCATGCGAAGAGCTGAGGCAATATTCGTTGCTGCGCCTATTGCCGCAACATAGAGTGGCTCCTTACTTTCATGTGCCCGGCGTATCAGATCATGTGCAGCATCGCTATCGACTGGCGTAGCATCTGCATTCATATATTCGGTGGAACCGCGAAAAACGCGGCCATCTACTGGCTCATTGAGCAGTTCAAACAATTTTACGATTTCCTGATAGCTTTGCTCCATACCATCTGCCGGACCTGCGGCAGAACCAATCACGCCAGCCGTTTCTGACAGCGCACCTTGTGCCTGATTAAACTGTTGAAAACAGGTATGTGAAAACGGTGCTGCATAGACTGCGTCTACATAGAAACGGTCTTTGCTGCGGAGTGCCCATGCAATTGCGAATTGATCATCCACTTCATTTTTCGCATCAGAATCAATAATCAGGTGAATTTTCCCGGCAGGTGGATACAGCAGTTTTTCTTTTGCTGTTAACTGTTTTGTTTGCGAACTCATATAGTTTAATTCCTTTCATTTTGCGATGTGTAGCGTTTCAAAACCGGCTCAACCAGAAAACTGTGAAGTAGCGCAGAACACGACGGAACGATGATCAGCACAGGCGGAAATATGACAACCAGCATAATAGAGAATATCAACAAAACAATGCTGCATATCGTAATCAGAAAATTCCGCGCCGCCAAAAAGTATGTACTTTTCAGATGTTCTACTACACGCATAATTCTGCTTGAATAGAGTGGAGCAAGGAACACTACGCCAAGCAACTCCAATAAAATAAGCGTGCGAGAAATGATCAAATAGGCAATGCCCTCGCCGTATAATTCAAAGTTTCCTGAAAACAGATACCATAGTACATTGACAAGCGTGAACGCGGAAAATATCAGACTCAATCCAATTCCGCTGCGTAGGTCCTTTCTAAAGCAACTCCAGAATATGTGAATCAGATGTGTCTGCTCTGCGCGCACACAACTATAAACTGCACGGTATAAAGCTCCGCTGGCTGGAACAACTGTTACAATTGGCAAGCAGCATAGAAGCCAAAGCAGGCTCAATACAACCATATCTGCGATTTTCCCTAATGCTTCTACCAGCGGACTATCGGCACGAAATAGTTTGTTCATATGCCGCAATCACCCTTTCACACCGCTGCTGGAAATGCCTTGCACAAAGTATTTCTGGAACGGCAGGAAAATGCAGATCGGTACCAATGCTGAGAACATGGAACTGGCATAAATCATGCTCCAGTGCGTGATGTTTTCTTCTTTGAAAGCGCAAATTGCAATGGTCACAGTCTTGACGTTGTCCAGTCTTGCAACAAGTAGCGGCCAAAGATAATTGTTCCATTCATTTACAAACGTCATCAAGCACATTGCTACAATAATCGCCTTGGAAAGCGGCATGACAACGTGCCAATAGCACGTCCACCATCCACCGCCGTCAATCCGTGCAGCCTCCAGCAGACTGGGCGGAATATCCCGAAATGACTGTGTAAACATAAACAGCGTTAGGCCATTCGCCAGTGCTGGCAGAATCAGTGCCCAATAGGTGTTAACCATATGCATATTATTTACAAGTTGATAGAGCGGAAGTGCAATAGACTCTGCCGGAATCATAAAGGTGACCATAAAGAGGGAGAACAAGACTTTCTTTCCACGGAAGTTGTAAAATGTAAAAGCAAATGCAGCCAGAGAACAGATCAGAATCGTCAGCGGGATAATTACACCAATTTCAAAAAGCGTATTGAGAAGATACTGACCGAAGTTATACTCTGTAAACAGCATCTTGTAGTTTTCAAAAGTCCAGTTGACCGGCCAAAGCGTATGCAGTTGGAAAGGCATGGAATACTCATAAATTTCCTTATCCGTTCTGAATGAGGACATCAGTGGATAGAGAATTGGAAACAGAGCCAATGCCAGTACAAACAAAAGCACGACAACAAGGAGTACATTTTTGGGCGTATTCTTTTTCATGTTTTCCTCCTTAGTCTTTTTCATCCATCAATTTAAATTGCAAGAATACTACGATCAAAATCAGAACAACGAGCACACTTGTAATTGCTGAGCCTTTATCATAGTTGCCATATTTGAATGCCTGACGATAGGCTTCGTACATTAGCACATTTGTCGTGCCGCTAGGTCCGCCGTTTGTAATTAACATCATCGGAGCAAACAGCAACAAATTGATCGACGTATTCGCTACCGTAACGAACAGTGTTGTTTTCCGCAGCAATGGAATCGTGATGCTGAACAGCCGACGGAAGAATCCTGCACCATCCATAGTCGCAGCTTCATAGAGTGAACTGTCAATGCCCTTGAGTCCTGCCAAGAAAAACATCATCCAGTATCCGCAACCTTTCCATGTGCAAAGCATAATAACACACCAAAGAGCCTGATTTGCATCATTAAAAAAGCCTTGCTGCTCAAGTCCAAACAAACTTGTCACAATGCTGTTGACAACGCCGCTGTTGTAGTTAAGAATCATACTCCAACAGATGGCCGCAACCGGCATAGAAATCGTAACTGGAAGATAATAAAGGCTGCGGAAAATCCCGATACCCTTAATTGAAGCATTGACCAGCAATGCCAGAATAAACGAAATAACAATCTGAAGCGGAATCATAATCAAATTCATTTTGATCGTGATCCAAAGGGAGTTCCAGAAGTTCTTATCTTGAAACAAATTGATATAGGTTTGGAGCGAAAGCTCTCCTTTGAAATGGAACGCGCGAAAAAAAGAGTAAAAAATCGGGTAAATTCGGTACACTAGCGCAAAAATCAGCGCAGGCAAAATCAGAAGATATGGGAGTTGCTTTTCCCAGTTGTGTTTTGCCTTTGGTTCTTTCAAAGTCATAAAATCATCATCCTTTTCTGATGAAGTGGAAAACGCGGCACAGGCACGAGTTCCTGTGCCGCGTTTAACATTGAATATCAGTGCTAAAACTGTGCGGAGCGAAAAAGCTGTATCAGAATAATTTATTTGTAGTAAGAAAGTGCGCTATCCAGATCACTGATTGTGCTTGCAACTGTGGATTCGATATTTGCACCATTACGGATGTCCTCCCACATAGCACTGACAGCGTTGGAATACTCATTGAAGCCAGGAGTCACAGCACGCACGACAGAGGTCACTCCGGACTCTGCGCGTGCCAGCGCGAGCGTCGGCACTTTTTCAATCAGCTCGTCCGTATAACGGCTAGCCATGTTCGGAACCATGCTCTCGATAGCGAGGAACTGTTCATTACCCTCGCCATAGGTAATCCATTTAACAAATTCCGCAGCGGCGGCATTATTCTTGGAGTTTGCATTGACTGCACAAGTCCAGTTGCCGCAAGCAGTTGCAACCTGATCCTCGTGTCCCTCAAAGCATGGCTGATAAGTGAATCCAAGATTTTCCGGAGTCATGCCGCCGTACATGGCGTAGTTGTAAGAGTCGGTCGTCATCAGGATAAAGACAGACTTGCCTGCATAGAAGTTGTTGTAGCCGTCCATGCCGCTGATACCACGGGAGAACACACCCGCATTGACATTGTCCTGATACCATGTCAGAGCTTCTGTCCACGGCTCACTGTTCAAAATACCATCAACGCTCAGACCGTCATCGCTAATGTTCTTGCCACCAAGACTGTCGGGAAGAATATTCATCATGTAGACCTGGCTTGCCTGACCAAATTCAATTGGAGTTACGCCCTTAGAGCCGTCCGGATCAATTTTGGAGGTCACTTCAGTGGCCAATTCAATTGCCTTTTCCCAAGTGATGCGGGAGTTGACGCCATCATACTGGTCGAAATCCCATTCAACATCTGCTTCCTTGAAAAGATCCTTGTTATAGTACAGAATTGTGCAGCTATCACCAAGCGGGGCAGCATAGAATGTGCCATCAACAGTGCCTTGCGCAATCAATGCATCGCTGAATGTGCTGATTTCATCAGCAGTGAAATAATCACTCAACGGCTCGATATAGCCTCTGCTAACGTAGGCCGCAACATTGGGACCATCCGGGCAGATTACATCGTACTCACTGGATTTTGAACTCAGAAGAACTTCGTACTGATCGTTGAGTTCATCAAACGAGCAAACGTCAACTTCCAGATTGATGCCGGTCGCCTCTTTGAACGCCTCCTTTACGCCATTGAAGCTGGCATCCATGTGGGTCAGTACGCGGATCGTAGTTCCATCGGTCGTTTCTGTGCTTTCTGTGGCGGAGGTGTTTGACGGTATGTTATCCGCCACATCTCCATTGCTCTTGCTGCAACCAGCAAACATCGTTGCCATCAGCATGAGAGCAAGAAGCAGAGCAATCAATTTTTTCATGTTTTTTCTCCTTATTATTTTGTTTTATCTAAATTTGCTGCCGCAAATATTAGTTTCTTCTGTTTAGTCTTGTTAGATAATCGACGACCTCACTTCTGACAGGAATCGAATCTGCCGCGCCATTACGCGATACTGCGATAGAACTTGCTGTTGCAGCAAATGTAAGTGCGGCGGTTATATCGCCATTTGAAAGATATTCCGTTAGAAAATATCCTGTAAAGGTATCGCCAGCCGCAGTTGTATCTCGCACAACGCACGGAACACTTGGTACAGAATGCCGTGTACCATTCGTTCCCATAAAAACAGCCCCTTCTGCCCCTAAGGTCAGTAGTACCGACATTTGCGGATATGTTTCATGTAGTGACGCTAGAATCTGATCAGGCATTGTAACACCCGTCAGTTCTTCTCCCTCTACTTCGTTTACCAGCAAAAGATCAACTACATCCAGTCCATATTCTAAAATTGCAGATTCAAATGGTGATGGATTCAGTACAACTCGTACACCTCGTTCGTGGGCAGACTTAATTGCATAGTCAACGTTGGCAATCTCATTTTGCAGCAATAGCCAGTCACCGGGATTTATCTGGGCTAACACACTTTGGATGTATTCACGGCTTGTTTCTGCATTCGCTCCACTCGCAACCATGATGCAGTTTTCACCGGCATCACTGACTTGAATGATTGTGTGACCATTGGCGTTGCGTGATTGTTTAATTAATGCAGTATCAATATTATCCTGCTCAAAAAGCTTCAAAAACGCCCCGCCATCCGCACCAACTACACCAGCAAAAGAAACTTTGCTGCCCGCTCGAGCTAATGCGACGGCCTGATTAAAACCTTTGCCTCCGCATACGCAGTCGAATGACTCCACATGAATTGTTTCTTTCGGTCTGACAAAATTACGCACACGATATACGCGATCAATATTCATTGAACCAAGGACAAGTGTTCTCATGCTGCGATCCTCCACTCGCGTTGTCGCCGCTCTATACAAAAATGCATTGTTTTCATACCACAATGATGTTTTGCGAATAACTAATGGATAACTAAATTATACGACGAAGCACAAAACCGTTGAAAGGTCATATGACCTTTCAACGGCTGTTCTTCTGGCCTAACATGAGTATATATTTTGCTCATGCTAAAATTTTTGACAGTAAGCGTTCATACGCCTGTTTAGTTATTATAGTCTTTCGGTGGGATGTGGAAATCTCACCACTCTCGCGCAAATATTGCAAACTACGTCCAACAGTGCGAACACTGATTCCTAGCTTTGCTGCTATCTCTTGGTATTCCGCTTGCAATTCAATTGCTTGTTCTATTCCTGTCTGGTGTGAGGTATAGTAATCGACCAGATAGCTGCGAACCCGGTCGATTCCATCCATATAATAATATAGACCATCTTTACCGGAACTTCGATATAGATCCTGCGCGACCAAAGATAAGCAGCGGCGAAGTAATGCCATATCCTGCATGACATAGTTGTAAAACACAACCGATGAAATCCGAACTGCAATGACTTCGGTCGCACATATAATTGTTGCAACATACCGATCCTGCCGTGAGAATACTTCCAACAAGCCGACATTACCATTACTGTTGTCCAAATGAAAGTAAACATATTCATTGCCATTCAGATGTGAACGCTGCCCTTGAGCATGACCGGACTGAATAAAGTAGATGTACTCTGGAAAATCACCTTTTAATACGAGAACACTCTGTGCCGGAAATGTAATTTGTTTTCCCTGCCGTTTTAAGGCATCTGGTAAAATCGAATAATTACAAACGACATATTCATCATAACTTTTCCAGCTTTCACGCAAATCCATACTATATCTCCATAATAAAAGCATTAAACGCCCTGAAACGTCTGATCGTCTATGAATTCTCTTTTCCGAGGACTGGATAAATTTGCTGATCCTTATTTAACACAATCTCCAGTTTAGCGTTTGAAAGACTTTTTCCAAACCCCATTTTATGAACAGCTCTCCGAAGCAGATCAATTCCACCGGCATCCATTGCAAGACCCACGAGACCGTCAATTCTATAATCTGGATGTGTGCCCAAATACTCCGCAATCTCTCGTGACTGCATTACAAATTCTACTGCGCGCGCATTCGATTCGAGCATATCCTTGTGGATTTCCGAGAAAGCTTCTTCAGTATATTTTTGTATATACGCACACGAATCAAGCTCTTTTTTTACGTTCTCAGCTATTCCATCATCACTCATTTCATCCTTAACGCTGCATTCTTCGGCATGAGCAACAGATATGGCAAAAACCTCTGAGCCTAACCGCGCATCAAACGGTTCTCCCGCTACAATTGTTCCGCCCTCAAATGATTCATCACGATAATAAATATTGAGAAGATAAAGTGCTGCCATTGCCCGAATCAAATTGCCGATATTCCCGGCTTGCATCTCCTTTACTCGGTCATGCTTTACCGCCTGATACGCTTTTTTCCATCGTCCACTTCCTTGCTTGTTACAGTTTTTCAGCGGCAAAAATACTAAATTCTCAGGCTTGCTGAAATAGAATACCGGCGAAACAACATTGACAGCTTTTTTCGTAATTTTCCATTGAAGATCAAGGTGCTGAATACAATCACTATCAAAGTACAGTGTGCGGGTATTTCCATTTCCATCGTCAGGATTCATATTTCCGCCAGTACGCTGATAGAGCTCCTTTGCAATCGCCTCAATTTCACTCGCCGTCCGAATCAATAGATCACTAATGTGGGGAGAATACACAGATTCCTGATCGTCTGAAAAATGAATATAATTCGATAATTCGAGCAGCTCAGATTCTAGGTTCTTATACATTGGCCAGTATAGATTCATCTGCAAAACCTCCTAACATAATTTGCTTTGTCTTTATAGTATAGCATTAGAGAATATAAGCTGTCTATATTGACATAATGATTCTGATGGTGTCATTTTATGCAAACATTTCTCGAAAAATGCTAGAAGTGAGGAATCATCACAAGAATATAATGGCTCTGTGTTTGTGTAGATGAATTGAAAAATAACTATAATAGAGTATTCAAGGGAAGTGTTGAGCAACGAAGCACAAACCGGCAAGCAATGCAAGTGTCAAGACACTTGCGAAAAATGCTTGTTGAGGGCAGCGCCCCCAAACCCCGAAATCCGCTCCGTTCGGAGCTGGCAGCGCATCCGTTGGATGCTTATAGAGCGGGAACAGCTTATCGCTGTTTCTGCTCTTTTTCATGTTCCGCCTCACGCGGTTCGGCTCCGAGAATTTTTGCGACGTTGGCCTGCACGGTCAAAAGCTCCTGCATCTCCTGTTTGGCTTTTCGGTAATCGGGATATGCCGCCTTTTTCTCGGATAGCAGCTTTGCGTATTCCTCCTGCAAGCTCTTGACGGTGGGGAGTTTTTTGACGTTCAGCTCTTGAAACGCCCGTTTTGCACTGCGATGCAGCAGGATCTCCGCCTCATGCTCTGCCAGAAACTTTTTTGTATAACCGCTTGCTTTGTACGCATCGAAAGTCTTTTTCGTTTTTGCAAAGTTGACGATATGCCCCCGCAGAACGGCGATCTCCGCCATGCGCGCCTCTGCCGATTTGATCTGCGCAGACAGCGCATGGAACTGTTCCGTCGCTGCCTGTGTTTTCTTCTTCAAATCGGCATAATTCATCAGATCATGTTCTTTCAGATATGTCATCGTCTGACCGAGCTGCTTTGCGTTAAACTTGGATGCCCAGCGTTGGTAGCCGACGCCCTTACCGGCACGGATTTTAGCGTCAATATCAATCAGTAGGCTCGGCGTTTGGGGCGCACCGATTATAGCCGTTCTCTGCGGCGTATGCTCCTGTCTGCCGAGGATCGCATCCAACAGCGCAGCTTCCAGATAGTTCTCCCCAAGCCGGTCGGCGCGGATGAAGCGTTCCCAGCCTGCGCCTCGAAAGGAAAGCGTCTTTCCGCGCCGTTTGACCTCGCAGCCGTTTTCGGCAAGCAGCGAAACGAACGCATTCCAGTCGGCAGGCTTTTGGGAAAGCGCAGCGTCGATTGCACTGCGCACCTGTTCCAGTTGCGTCGGCTCTGCACGTTCGCCGCGCCACTTATTATAGCTTTTGCCGTGCCGGTTTGGATGCTCGACAATGGACAAACCGTTCTCCGCGCAGATCAGATCGCTAAGATGACGGACAGCCTTTGTGCTGCCCCAAAAGTTGCGAAATTTCCGGTCGCAGGAGAGCGCGGTAGAGTTCCAGATGATGTGATTGTGAATGTGCTTTTTGTCGATGTGCGTGCAGACGATATAGGCATGATTACCCTTGAGAAAACGCTCCGCAAATTCGCAGCCGAGGCGATTGGCTTCCTCCGGCGTGATCTCGCCGGGCTTGAACGACTGCCGCACATGGTATGCGATCACGTCGTTTTCCTGTTTTCTGCCGGTGCTGGTCTGATAGCGCCGCTTGGAAAAGCAAAACTCTGCGTCTGCGATTTCCGGGTTACACTGAAAGCAGGTAACGAGCCTGCCCTGATCGGTCTTTTCTGTATCTTTGACATATTCCAGAATGTCGCTGACCGCCGTGCCGACGTTCCGCCCCTTTCCGATGTGCAGCGGCATGATGCGAGTCGTTGCCATACAATTCCTCCTTTCGGCAAAAATGTAAGAGCGCCGGAACACGTCCGGCGCTCATTTGCAGATTTAATGGTAAACACGATTTTGAATGAATCCCCGCAGCGATTGCAGCAGTGCAAGCAGCCTTGTAGCAAGCATTGGGATACCGAGCGGACTGACGAGGAACGCAATTATCAGCAGAATAATTCCGTTCTTTACGGAATACGTCACCAACACGGCAACGCCAAGAATGCTGACAAGCGCGGATGCAAGACCAAACACCCACGATGCGCAATAGAGGATGCCGCCGCAGAGCCAGACAAACACAGCCAGCACCGCAACGACGGGGGCAAAGAGCAGCTTCGAAAGAAATCTCATAAGAGGACCTCCTTGTATGTTCTGATTTCATCATACCTGCGCACGGAGAAAAGCGCAAGGATGCGGACGCTCAATCCAGTGTAGACAGGACGCGCAAAATCTCTTTTGCGGATTCCCACAACTGCGCCTGATTCTGCCGGATGTCCGCCAGATCTTCCGGGTAAATGCGCCCCGTTTCGTTGGCGCGCCGCGCAAGCTGGTTGAGATTGTTGCTGGAGCGGCGCAGCAGCGACACCATCTCCCGCAGATCCGGCAGATCGAGCTGGACTACATAGCCGTCAATGGCGATCTTGCGAAGATAGGCGCTCATGTTGTTCGTGCCGAGCTGCGCCATCTTTGCCTCGATCTGGTCGCGTTCCTCCGGCGTCACATAGAACATCAGCGGAATGGTACGGCGGCGCTTTTTCATCGGGCATCCCGATCTCTCTTTGAAGATGCAGACCGTTCGGCGGCGCGGGCAGGTGTGCCATGCAGCTTTTCCCGAACGGAGACTTTTTGCTGGCTGCGCTGTTGTTCTGCCGCGAAATCCTTGCGCACCTGATTTGTAAACAGATCCAGCAGTCCGGGATTGCATCGGTCAACAAGAATGTCCTGCTGTTCTCCACAAGCGGGAATTGTCTGCGCCCATGCTTTATTTTCCGGGCTGATGCGGCCATCATAGCTTTTGATTCGGATCGTATTTGCCAGCACAAACATAGTGCGGTGAAAACCGAACGTATCAATGACGGCTTTGGATGCCTCCTGCACGTCCTTTAGGCTGTTATCCATATATGCAGCAACAATGGCATTTTCAATCATGCTTTTACACTCCATGTTTACCCAAAAAGAATTTCTGTATTGCTCAATTTCACCATGAGATTTTGCATATGAGGCATCGCAACAATACGCGGGGCATTCCTGTGCCAGCTTCAGCATTGCATCCGCACGGGTTTCACAGCAGTTGCGTATAACATCCATGTGATCCGTTTCCCGATTATCAAATTCCTTGAGAATATCTGCCAATGGTGTAGCTGTAAAGATGAGCATTTGCGCCTGCATGAAGCTCAAATCTCTGGATTCCAGTGCCATAAGAATATCTTCACGAATGGCGTACTCATAAGCATGATTCAAAATTTCCTCCGGCGGCTGGTGCAGCAGCCAGTCACGGTATCGTTCCTGCTCAGCAAACATTTTCTCGTACAGTTGCGTGTTTATCGTTTCGGTGTTCATCGTGATACCTCCATTTCTTTGTGCTTTGGTTTTGAATTTGTCTGCTCCGGCAGCGGGGCGCGGAGCTTTTGCAGGATGGATGGGCGTGTGGATTTGGCAACAGCTTCGGTATCTCCGGCAAGCCGTTCCATCGGCATTTTATCGTCAATGTTCAGCTCTGCGTTGAGTTCAGCAAGACGCGCGGATTTTACGCGCAGTTCTTCCTCCTGCGGAAACGGCTTGCCAAGCTCCGTTTTGGCGGCTTCCATCTGCGCATACAAATTCTCCAGATACACTTTTTGTGAGTTCAGCCGCGCTGGGATCGCGTTCAGCACATTGTCGATACGGGTGAGGTTGCCTCTGGCGTCCTTGCCAAGCTCGACCCGGTGCGACATCTGCCCTTTGAGTGTCAAAATGCAATCCATATAAAAGCCCTCCGCTGTGAGTGCGGTCTGGAATCCGCGATAGCTGCCGACCGGCACAGGCTCGGAATCCTTAACCTCTTTGAACGCTTCCAGCAGCGTAGCACCGGCATTATCCTTGTCTGTCAGAAGATCGCCTTTGACCTCCATTCCGGCAAATCCGTCCGTGGGGTGCGGATGTGCCGCCACGGTCTGCATATCTGTTTCCAGACCGGCGATGGCATTTTTCGCTGCTTCAATCTGCTCCGGGAAGTAGCGCAGAAGATTGTCCTCCAGCTTATATTGCTGACTTTGATGGCTGGCGCGCATCAGCCTCAAGCGGGCAACGTCCACATCCAAGTCCATCTTTTCCTTGATCCGCTCGTCACCGGCGCACAGCGCCTTGATCTCTGCGTAGGACAGCGCCGTTTCGTCAATGTCCTCACAGGAGCGTACCGGCGATTTGGAGGTCATAATCTGCGAGATGAATCGTTGCTTATTTTCAATCGTCTGCCAGAGGTAGGCGTCGAACGTTCCCTCGGTCACATAGCGGTAAATATGCACTTCCTTGTTGCGGTTGCCCTGACGGATGATGCGGCCACCGCGCTGCTCCAGATCGCCCGGCCGCCACGGGCAGTCGAGGTCGTGGAGCGCCACG
>OIZB01000572.1_pt1 | contig 27293 bp, 26 predicted proteins | sample 1588401 | NCBI WGS metagenome assembly OIZB01 (sample SAMN03283270) | human gut metagenome | biome: human-associated habitat; material: feces | host: Homo sapiens | place: USA | collected 2013
ATGTGGGCTTGGGTTCCTTTGAGTGGGGGATGGAGTACTACATACAATGAAATGATGTAAGAGACTTGAGCAAGTCAAGTACATGGCTCTGCTTACTTCAGTACTGGTTTGAACAAGTTCATCCACACTAGATTTTGTTCCTTACCCGTTAAAATGAAACAAATTTTGGTGCGGTTCCTCTTGCTAATTTTATAAGACCTTACCTCATCTTGCGAGCTCTCTGCTGTTCTTGTTGTTTATATCCTGTTGCTCTTTCTTCCTTCATAAATTAGGAATAATACTGCACTCATTTGATTGAAACGCTTGATTGCATACAGCGTGTTTGTCAATGCAGGTGATAAGGGCATTATATAGCGCGCGTGTGCGTGTGTGATAGAGCCTCGAAAAAGTGTACCTGCTGTACCCGTTTGTTATTAACAGGGTAGTGCTTTGTTAATGCTAAAGCAGTGCTTTACGAGTGCTAAAGCTACGCTTTACGCTCTCTAAAGCTATGCTTTTTTTAAGTTCTTTCAAAGCGTCTGGTATTACTTTTGTTTCTTTGCTCATTCTCATGCCCCTTTCTCTACTGTTGAAAAAATATGTTCTACAACATCATTATCCTTCAGCACTTTAGCAGATTCTTTCAAAAAAACTTAGAAAAAAGAGTTTAATATATTTGGATTGTATACTAAAAGGGTGTACTTTTGCACCCGCTTTCCAAGAGAAGAAAGCCTTGCAGAATTGACATAGTGAAAAAGCGAGATTGCGCTTAAAGAAAAGAACAAAAAAACTTCCGAAAAGTTTTGGAGTATAATAAATAAAGTTCTTATCTTTGCAGTCCGATTCGCAAAGAAAAGGCGTTTTGTTTTTCTTCTTTACCTTCTTTCCCTTTCGCTAAGAGAGCCTGAGAAACGATAGAAAAAGAAAAGCGAAAAAAAACTTTGGTACTTTCAAATATTAATCGTAATTTTGCAACATATTAGAGTAACCAAAAATAAGGAGGATTACAATATGACTAAAATAATGTCAAACCCAAAAGAACCAACAGTTACCTATCGTCACGATTATGCAACAGAGGCTCATAACGAATCCGAAGAATATCCTTTTATGGCATCATGCAATAATGACGAGTTGGTGAATCATGTCTTTGCCCGTGAAGAAGAATATGCAAGAACAGGCTACGCCGTTGACTTTCTTGAAATGATGGCTGATCTCAAAAACGAATTCGAATGGTAAAGATACGAGTATTTAATCTTTTACCACTTCATCACCACCATATTCCCATCAAACTTACCCCACATTACGGGATGCTGACGATTCCCTGACGCTTCAACTACTCCTTGATGCACGAAGTTATAAATTTCCTTAGCCGTGATAACTCTATCCTTGTTTGTATCAGCACCACCTCGCAAGCCACGTTCCAAGAACACAGTAAACAGGCTGTTATTGAAACCTGTCTGTCTTGGAGTTTCTAAGGATTTCTCCGTTGAACGAGAAGAGAGGAAGAACATCACATTCTCTTTAGAATAGTTAGTACTCCTCTTATTCGTATTTCTCATTTTCCCAGCAAAGCAAGCATCCACGAATATCATTTTCTGCTGAGCTTTACTCTGTCTCATAATGCTCAATACGGAAGAGTAATACAAAAATCCATCGTAACACACCAATCCACCAGGCACACCATGACCACTAAAGTATAGGATAATAGCATCTGATGGCGAAGCCTTGGCGAATGTATTACGCATTGCAGTACATACATTTTTTATAGTAACTTCTGAATTGACAAAACAATCAACCGTTGCATTACCATTCTTGGTAAAGATACCCGATATAGTCTTGGCATCATTCGCACTTACCCGAAGGTCGTTCTGACGGCCCGGATAGTCAGCAATGCCAACGCTAACAATATAGGTCTTTGCCACTAAAGATGAGAAACATATCCATATAATAACTATCACTGCAAAAAATCGTTCCATAGTGCATCATCTATAATCTTATGAGTTTTAATATTACAGCAAATATCATTGAAACAATCCAAGCTACAACGAACGAAATCACTAAAAGTCCCCATATTGAGATGACAACCGAATCCTTCCAAAAAGTACCATTAGATATGCTTTGAAGAAAAATATTTGAAAGAAATAACATTATTGGCCAGATAAAATACAAACAGTTTAAAACCCAATTATTCCATTTTTTTGTTTTTTGCTGCTCTATTTGACTTTGATGATAATCTTGTAACCAAGAGTACTCTTCCGCTATCACTTTCTGTAGTCTTTGTTTTACAAAATATCCTTTAGTAAACCAATACAAAAACCAAGGCAGCATAAAACCAATAAAAAGTCCCCATACTATACCGAAAAAGGCTGTCGCCATAATCGTATCAAATAAAGATGAACTCTCCGAACAACATAATCCCATAGATGCTCCAAAGAACAGCCCCAAAGGGAATGTAAAATAGCGGCATTTACGTAAAAAGTGATTTAAGAAATCCTTATAAAGCTCGTTCCATTTATCAGATTGTTTTTTAGTACTATTCTTACGTTTAGGAGTATTGACATACAAGCTATCATCTGATGGAGTTTTTTTAGTTTGTTGCTTATTTTCATTTCTAAAATAAGGGCCTAGTTTTTCCACTGATGACTTAAGTAAAGTTTCCTCGCTATCTATTTCAACTTTTTCCTCCAAACGAACTGACGAGATATAAGGTTGTTCCATATGCAACATCTTAACAAATTCCTCTATCGAATGATAGCGTTCCTTTCTTCTTGGTTGCATTGCCTTTTTAATAACTCGCTTCGTCTGCTCACTTATTTCCATTGGCAATTCCGGTAAGCCTTCATCAAAGACAGCAGTTGCCTCAGGAGGAGTTTGACCAGTCAACATCTTGAACATTGTAGCTCCCAAAGAATATATATCTGTTTCCGGAGAGAACATTCCCAATCCACCCACACGAGATTGCTCAATAGGTGCATAGCCTACGCTCACTCCAACAGGACTACTCGTGGTCTGTTCACCCGCAACATCATAATTCTTGGACATACCAAAGTCAATCAAGACCACATCCCCATTCTGTCGCAACAACACATTGCCAGGCTTCACATCCAAGTGGTTCATATTATGAGCATGGATATACTGCAAGGCAGATGCTATCTGTCTCGTATATTTCAAGGTCTCATCTTCCGATAAAGAACCATTCTTCTCAATCAAATCCGACAATGAGCCACCATCGATGTACTCCATGACATAGTAAGCGGTACCATTCTCCTCAAACACATCCAACACCTTTATAATATGAGGGTGAGTCAACTTAGAGATATTCTTCGCTTCCTTGATAAACTTCTGGCGAAACTTCTCCACCAATTCTGCACTTCCTGTAGAAGGAACTGTCACCATAGATGAAGCTTCATCACGATTACAGAGTTCCTTCATAAAGAATTCCTTGATTGTCACTTCGATTTCTGCATCAATCGTGCCCAAGGCACCTGCTACAGAAACCTTCTGCTTAGCCAAATAGGTGATTCCGAAACCACCTTGACCGAGCACTCGCTCAATTTTATATTTGCCATTACAGAGAATGGCATTATTTCTTAACAGTTTCATTATTCTTCAATAGCGACTTTATCTCATCCAATATATTTTTATATACTGCAACTTCTTGCTCTAGATACAATTTTGTTGCTTCTAATTCTTTGATTCTTTTTGCTTGTAATGCAATCTTGTTGTCTTTCATCACCAAAGATGCAACCATTTTTGCCTCTTGTAAACTACAATCACGAATTTTTAAATAGAGATTCCAAATAACCTCTATTTTATCCTGCCAAGGTGCTGTACAAGTAAAGAAAGTCGTAGAATAATCATCACTACGAAGACGCATTACCAGAACGTGATTACGCCAAGGTCCTATATAGTTAACATCTAATCTAAAATTATCATCCAAACGATTCTGGCTTACACAACCATTCTCATCTATATAGTCTATATCAAAATGGACATAAGGGTTCTTTTCTGCAATAACATCATAAGCATGAATTAAAATGCATTGTTTTGCCTCTGTCAGGATATGAGGTGTACACGAACATTCTATCTTGTTATCTTTCTGTATTGAAACAAAAAGGGTATTACAATAGCTATTGCGAGGAGTCGAATGCTTAATCTGTGATTGCTCTTGGCAATACTTAGCTATTTCTATAAAATTCACTTTTTCCATAAACAAAAATCTTATTAAAAATTTATTATCAAAAATGGCTTTCAAACCTCTTAAGCCTCTTCCTATCGTTTTACAAGACGAATTGGCAGTTTGTACCCAGAGAACATATTTTCCGAACCTATGTTCAAACTATTAAATGTAATACTAGCACAATTAGATTCTTTATTATTCAACCAAAAGAAAATTTCACTTGTTCTTGTAAGGCTATCCGTAGCCTCATAAAGTCCAGTTTTTTCAAATGTGATTTTATTTCCATTTGGGCCAAGACAGATAGCCCACTCATGCCAATAGTAAAAACCACTTTCTGTCCAATTCTTTTCTGACTTTTGGTCCCATTTACACTCATCCATCAATTCCTTAAATTGCTCGTACGTTGGAATTTCATAATCAGCGCCGTGCTCCTGAGCTACATAAATTGCCTTGTCGTTATCATCTTTAACATAATCTGAAGACCATAATGTTCCACTCGGAAGTCCCAAGTCGACAAACTCCGAGCCTTCCGAAACAGAATCTTTGACAACCTTATTATAACCATCTTGATAGCCAGCATTGTAACCCGCTAGATAAGCATCAGTAACAACTTTGTTTAACGCATCGGTTACTTTACCCTCAACGTATTCTTGAACTTTATCTTTTTCCATTTTAAATTTAAAAACTACAAATCAAAGTAATACCATTCATAACTATACTCGTTGTCAGCAGCACTCGAACCATATTGCTTTACCTGTGCTTCACAATATTCAATTGTTTTACCTTTAAACTTAGCTGAATTACAATTCATTACAAAATTAAAGGCATCTTGCTTTATATCATAATTAAATATTTGTGTTCCAGACAATACACCTGTAGCACCTACGCTATGGCTATCATCGTAAGCTATAAACCAAATTTTTCCTTTATAGAGCTTTACAGCCAAGACACTAGACAACTGGTGTTCTTCACCATCTTGCCAACTTATGTTTGAAATTGAATAATTATATTTCTCAGACACTAAAGATACACTTGATTCACTTTCTACAAGTTTCCAAGTTTCATCATTAAAATAACCTATATCAGTAACTTTAGAAGAAGAATAATCTATAGAATTTAAATAATTTTGACTACCAGTTTCTGCTATAATAGTATCAACTCCTGGTTCATACACAGCAGAATCAGAATCAGCAGATGCTTCAACACTATTTATGTCAGAAGCAGTTCTATTTCCGCCACATCCTCGTGTCATAATTGCGATTGCACAAACTACAACTATCACAAGTATAAACACCACTACAAAATGCGTATTTTTATTAGCAGTATCGCCACTTGTTTGTTTTTCTATCTTACTCTGAGGTTGTTCATTCTCTTCAACTTTTGCATCTCCATGTTTACTTGCCCACACTGTTTCTTCTTCATCATCAACAGAATTTACATAAGATTGATGTGGACTAAACGCTTTTGTCTCTTCATTGTTAGAAGTAGCAGCAGAAGACTGTTGCAAGATACGTCTTATCTCCCCCACATTCTTCGGTCTCTTTAACCTATTCACTTGCATCATCCAAACCACCAACTTATTCATTTCCTCAGAGACATTAGGCATAGGGAGGACAAGATGCTTGTCCTCTGTCTCGTCTTCAGAAAGGTCAGAAACTGATGGTGGGTCTTGATTGGTGAGCAACTTATACACGGTTGCACCAAGGGCATAGAAGTCTGTCCATGGTCCAAACTTATCATAGCTCTGCGCCATTTGTTCACTAGGGGCATAGCCGTTCGTATAACTGATGCCCGTGCTCATTGTGGCACCACCTACCGTACTCTGCTGCTTACTTGCACCAAAGTCTATCAACTTGACTACATCATGACTATCCACCATAATATTGGCTGGCTTGATGTCAAGATGGAACATACCTTCATTATGAATCGCCTCAAGACCATCCAATATCTGATTCAAGTAATTGCGAACCTCAGACTCTGCCAAAGATGCATTGGTACGCTTCAAACGTGTAGATAGATTTTCTCCATCTACATAATCCATTACATAATACGCAGTACCATTCTCCTCAAAAAGGTCATAGACCTTGACGATATGAGGATTACTGAGACTACGAAGACGACGAGCTTCTTTCTTGAACTTCTCTCGCTGTTGCTCAAAGCTATTGGTATTCTCGGCATTACTTACGCTAATGGTAGTGCTATTACCATCACGCTGACACACGCCCTTTACAAAGAACTCTTTGATGGCATAAGTCTCATCAAATTCGATGTTCTTTGCTAAATAGGTGTTGCCGAAGCCACCTGATGACAAGTAGCTTTCTATTTTGTAAGTTCCATGTAGGATGGTTCCTACCTGAAGCATATTTTGACTATTTATTTTGTCCATTCTTTGTTGTATCTTGGTCTATAAAATCTTGTTCTGTTGTATCTGTCTCTAACTTTGGCTGGCTATAAGGTCTTTTCATGGTCTCCATAGAATCCTCATAAAGAGAATCAAGCAAAGCAGCCTCTGCTTTATGCTTGCTATAGTAGCCATAACCAGCCATGCCAATAGCAGCCAATACTACTAAGGAAACAAAGGCAATGAAGAAAGATTTCTTTCTCTTCTGCTTTTGAGCCATCACTTGCACCACACTATCAGGAACAGGCGGTGGTGTACCAGCAGGCTTTACGACTTCAACATCAGGAGAAGCGCTCACCTCTTCCACATCAGGCTTGATATTCAAAGCATTACATTTCGCCGTAGGCTCTTCATTTACAAGACTCACATCAGCCTCGTCATGACTCACCTCTTTGATGTGTACTATATAAGCTGAATGATTATCTTTATTATCTGAGGTTTCTGAAATCAGCATCTGTCGCTTCTCTTCATCACGAACATTCGCAGAGAAGACATCCAACAGCTCCTCATCCTCCATCTGTTCCAACATGCCGTCAGAACAAATATAGAAGTAATCACCTGGCTGAATATCTGAAATATGGATAACATCAGGTTTTGGATGATTTCTGTCTCCAGCTATCATCGCACGGGTGATGACATTTTTCTGTGGAAATGTCTTCATCTCCTCATAGGTCAACTCACCAGCCTGATAAAGATCATACACCAGGGAATGGTCACGACTCTTATATAATATGGTATGCGAAGATGGACGGAGATGGTATATTCTACTATCTCCAATATGGGCTGCCGTACATCCATTACTGTGAAAATACAGCAAAGTTAAAGTTGTTCCCATCTGACGGGAATCTCCCGCAATAGCCAGTTTATCCAGTTCTTCGTAGGCATACGCCAAAGCATCAGATAGCAACTTATCTTCCAAGCCTTCGGAAGCAACTGCATGCTGCAACAAAAACGAAGAAAGACTTTTGCAAATACTTTGGCTTGCCACCTCACCATGCTCATGTCCACCCATACCATCACAGAGCAAAAACAAGCGGTCATTCTCCGTTGCTTTGCCCTCTATTGGATAGATGCTATCTTCCTGGTTCGCCCTCTTACCCAACTCATGGATAGCTAAAGGCTGATATATCTTGATTCTCATTGTTAGCTTTATTTTTGATGATAAACAACGGTTGTGTTACCCATCTTGATGATACTTCCTTCTGACAAGACGAGCTGGTCACCCTCGTTCAATAATTGTCCATTCACATAACTGGCATTTTTATTATGATAGTTAGACACCACCACCCTAACCTTGTCCGTAGAAGCCTTAATTACCTGGATAGCAAGATGCTGACGGCTCATATATCTATCATCAGTAGCTATCTGTACAGTTGCCTGCGAAGTAGTAGCCTTGCGACCTATCACATTATTGCCGAACCCTAACGGATACTTCTGACCACCATAGAGCAAATAACCAGGAGTAACCTCTTCTTTCTTGCCTGCAAGGATTGTTTCATCAGATAGAGAAGGAGAAGAGGAATGTCCCACGTAACGAGTTTCTCCATTATCTCGATTCACATACTGAGTCTCACCATTACTGTTACCAACATATTCTGTTTCCCCATAAGATTGCGGAGTTGCAGCATGTTGCTGTGAGAACATCACTCTCAGCTGAGTTTTACATTGAGGACAAGTAATCATCTTTACCGCTTCGTTTTGAGAATTTCTCACGTCAAGCAATACACCGCAACTCGGACATTTGATTCTTTTAGTTTCCATTGCTACCATCTATTTTAATCAATGTTTATGCCATCTGAATATCAGCATCAGACATATAGTCTGGCATATCAGGAGCAACATCTGGATTCTCCAAGGATGCAGTTTGGAGATTTGGATCAGCAGAATCATCAACTCCGGTATCAGCGAAATCACTACCACTTGGAGTAATCACTTGTCCTGTATGCAAATCAACAGCTTCACCAACGTCAATACTTCCATTGCCATTGGCATCACAAATCGCAACATCAGGATTTCCATCTTGATCAAAATCTACCACACTCACTTCCTGACCATCCACGTCGAAAACACCCACTGTAGCCATGGAGCCATCAGCAAGTTGAACTTCACCCGCATTAACCAAATGAACATCTGCATTTTGGTCATCAGCCACCTGCACATCACTTGCCTGATGCAAATTTGCATCATTGTGAGCAACAGATACATCCTGGTCTGCATGAGAAGAATGAGATACCACAGCAACATCTTCAGTTTGATGAGGAGCAGCATTCATTTCTTCAGCACGTACTTCTGGCTTTACAGCCTCAGCATAGTCGTTCTTTTCTGCATCTGTCATGTTGTTCCACTCATCCTCGGTATAAGTACTATAGATATTGCCATGCCAATGGAAAGCGCCACCAGAACCAACTTCGGCTCTAGCGGCATCGAATGCCTCCTTAAAGCTCTGCTCATCATGACTCTCAGCTACCTTGATAGAGGCTTTATCATTAGCTGCTGCAGCATCTTGCGATGGATTCTCCCCTTCCGGTTTTGTATCGGGAGTTTCTTCTGTACTTGCAGCAAAGGCATCTGTGGCATACATAGCACTTGCACCTAACAAGATACCAGCAGCACCACCTACCGCTACTTTCTTCCAAGTTGCCTTATCAACAGCGTTCTGAGTTTTATCTTTATTTTCCTGTCTTACTTCAGGATGTGTATTATCGAAATACAATGTTTCTTCATTCTGTGCCATAATCATACGTTTTAAAATTATAACTGGTGCAAATATAGTGAAATAACAAATAGATAGGTGCTAATTCTGTGCTCATTACACAAAACCTATCTTCTATTGTACAAAATCACTTTTTGATTTTAGCCTTGCAATAAGGACAAGCCTCATTCTGCATTAAAACTTCATAAGACTGAAAGCCCAGAAAGTGATGACAATGAGGACAAACATAATGCTGCTGAAACTCTTCAGTCAACTGCTTCTGCCTTAACGGTCCCTTAGAAGAATCCTTATATGCTTTTACAGTAAAGCCTACAGAAATCAAAATACCTAAGAGATACAAACCTATATAAAGAGGAGTCTCTCTAAATTCTGGGAAAATGATGCTCAAAGCGATGGCTCCCATGGTAATCAAACCAGTAATGCCACGAAGAGAATTAAACTTGCGGTCAGCAATTTGCTGATCAAGTTTATGTTCATCATATTCTTCCCAAACACGCTGCAATGGACGAAAATCTACCATTTGAGGAACAAAACTCTTTATCCAATCCCAACTAACCAAAAATTTGCTTGGACCAAGTTCTATTTTATCCTTTTCCATGATAGTCTTTGCCATTATTTCCACTCCATTGACAAAAGTAACATTCTGAGGTTTTAGATTCGTAATTCTATAAAAACCATCTGGATTAATGGTCAAACTACAATGTTGACGGCTCACAGTCATAGGAACACTTCCAGCACCTCCAAAAGTCTTGGATTGTTGTCCCATTGTTATTCTCAATTGAGATGTAGCAGCATCACGTCCAATGATTAATTCCATAAAATTCTTTGCTTGATTAGTTTATTTTTTAGTTATGAGTAAATCCTTCATTTGCTTCAAGGCTTCCTTAGAAATACCTAAAGCAAAAGCAAAATGCTCATAATCGGATAATATCAACTGTTGCTTTTGCGTATTGACCTGATAGATGTAGCCAGTGTTGATGATAAAGCGCTTACCCACTCGCATAAAAATACTCTTGCAATCTACAAGATGCTCAGCCAAATACTTCTCCATCTGAGTCAAATTCAGACAAACAACAGCCTTCAGCTTGTTAATAGTAACAATCTGTGTATAATTGCCATCTCCTTCGAAATAAACAATTTTGGAAACATCCAATCTTAAGAGTTCCGTCTTTGTATTGAATACGATAAATTGACTATCCATATTTACCATTTACATCGCTGACTTGTTCCCAGAAGTAGCTATCAGTCATTAAGTTTTCAATGAAAAAGCGTGGGACTATTGCTTATTACCGGATAGAGGTTGTGGAAGGACCCGTCAGCAAGTAATAATGCAATAGCCCACGCCATAGAGTATATTAACATCTTCTTCCATAGAGAAAAAGATACAATAATCCTTAGACGTGAGCATCATTGCCTATTTATCGTTAGCAGACTTTGAAACTTCCACATTTCTATCGCAAGATAACGTTCAATACGCTCATTCACTAGAGCCTTCATCGTGCCCGTTCTTTTCCGTTCACTCATAACTCTATTGCAAAAGTAAGAAATCTTTTTAATACCGCCAAACTTTTCCTCTATTATTTCTTCCAACAGGCTTACTTTTATGAAATTTCCACCAAAAAGGCATTGAAGTTTGCCACTGCTGAAAAAGATAATGCTTCCACATTTCCAATCCATGACAACCTCAATGCCTATATCCTTAAACGGCTTTACAAATTAAAGTATACTTTACCGAAAGGCGCCGTGTTCGCCTTCCACTCAAAATTATTGGCTACAACCTCTCCGTCTAGGTTTCTAACCACCTTGCTAACGAGTGCATGTGTTCTCAACAAACTATCCAAAGGACCACCATAATAACCAACAACTGTCAATGATCTGCGTCCACCACTATATGTTTCTCTCACACGAATCTTGACTCTCACAACTTGATTGTTCTTAATATAATAAGCACCAACATCAGTATATTCCTCCGTAGGCTGAGGCATCTGCGGCATCTCCAAGCCAAATGATGGCACAGAATATTGCTGGGCAGGTGGATTAGTATATACTGGTTTATACTCTACAAACTGAGCATTTACACTCATTACACTTAGCATCATGGCTAAAATCAATATTACCTTCTTCATACCTTATTATATATTAAAGGATTATACTTCATGTTCCTCGTTCCACGATTTTTTCTTTTCCATCGCTTCCCGATTACGAGCGCAAAAGTAAGAAGATTATTTCTATCAGCCAAATATCTAAACCTACCTTGTATGAAATACCATTCTGTATGTACCAAATGACAAAGAGGAGGCGTCATAAGTCTAAATTACAGTTGGCGCATAACAGTTGACCTACGCATGCACATCACCTGTTGTGCAAGCGCATAGCAGCTGATATGCAAGCGCACAACAACTGTTGTGCGACCGGAGATACTAACTAACTCAAAAACATATACTATCTTTTCTAACAACTTATACTATGTTTTCCAACAACATATCAGTAACATTCCAACAAACAAAAAAGGGTGAATCATTAACTTATGACACCCCCTCTTTGCTAAATCAGACACACAACTGATCTTATCTTATCTTATAATATTATACTCAAACTCATAATCCCCATTCTTCAGCCATTCGGGAACATCTTCCCCATTTTCCATAAGGCCTTATTCCTCCTTTTTTTAGTTCAAATTACAATTGCAAAAATACCTCCCGTCAATATTTATAACCAAAATTCATATACCTGCAAGTTTTGAATCTAGCGATAAAAACAAGAGGATTGAGAGGCTGGAAATCCTTGTTTTCTGCTCTATATTAAGAATAAGACCTATAGTTGTACGACTATAAAGTTACAGTTGTTCGACTATACATGCTATGGTTGTACAACTGTAGAGTTATGGTTGTACAACTATAGGGGTTATAGTCGTACAACTACAGATTTTCCTCAACGGCACCATCTTGTCAAGAAATCACAAATATCTGATTATCAACAGGTTTCTATTCTTCTTCATATTTGCGATATTCTCAAAGAAACAATAAGCGTCTGAAAATACGAGAATCTCAGGCAAGCTAATGTAAAAAAGTTTCATTCTTAACAACGCCACATCACTACATCTTCGGGATATTCTTACGGAGTACTTACTTCATTTTCCACCCATCAATGGTTCCCGTCTTCGATGAGAAGTTGCAGCCTATCTGATAAATCTTTCTGCCATCTGCTGCATATTCCCTGGCATAGCCCATATCCTCTATCTGCTTCAGGGCTTCTTCAGCCGAACCATCACGCTTGAATTCGAAGATGTAGATATAGTTCGGAGTCTCAACCACACAATCTACCCTACCTTCGCTTTGCTGCTTTTCGATGAAGACCGTGAAGCAGCTGATCATTCTCAATACGAGATAAAAGGTGTATTGGAAGTAACGTTCCTTCTCGCGTTCATCGTCCTTACGACGCTGGTTATAAGGAATGCTGGCAAAGAAGGAAGTCATCAGATTCTCCAACTGATGGCAATCTCCCTTCGACATCACATCTACTACCTGAATAATCCAGGCATCCGTTGACTTCGATGGCTTCAGATAACTGGAAGCTACCAACGTCAGGAAACCGCTCCTCACTTCATCATTCGGGAAATCCAGAAGATAGGAATCGGTATCCATATTCCAATCTTTAATGGTGAGATAACCGCTCTGATAAATCATAGGCAACGGTGCTTCCACATCTGCCTTGTAGTCGATAAAACTACTCGTAGGATAAAACCTGTTCACCATCTCGTTGATGTTCTCATCAAAATGAGACAATAGGCGAACAAGATAGGTTGGCGAACCGGTGCGGAACCAATAATCTGCCAGAATCTTCTTGCTCAAAGCATTCAAGATGCTGAAAGGATTATAGATATCAAGCATATTGGGACTGAAGTGATAACCATCAAACTTCCTCTTCAGTTTGTATTTCATTCCTTCCTCTGTGGTCTTGTATCTCACGGCCATCGCCTTGATTTGTTCATCAAAGGTAGAATACAATTCATCTTCCGTAATTCCACAAAGTGCCTCGTAATGCTCGTCCATACTGATGTCGTTAGGCTGATTGAAACCACTGAACACGCTCACTTGTGAGAACTTGGTGACACCCGTGAGCAAGACAAACTGTAGGTCAGCATCAGCTTCCTTGAATACAGAATATACGCCTTTGAGCAGATTGCGATTATAATCCTCCAAAGTCATCTTTCCATATTCATTCTGCACAGAAATATCCATATCCATCACATCAAGCAAAGGCTTGTCATACTCATCAATGAGTACGACAGCTCTCATTCCTGTTTTTTTATGAGCATTCCCTAACACAGCCTTAAAGCGACTACCTAAAGTCTCGGCCAACTCCTCACGCCCATAGATACGTTCTGCCATGGCAACAAACTCCTCCAACACTTTGTCTAACGCATAAGGCTCTACAAAGTTTTGACCACCAAAAGAGAGATGAAACACAGGATATTGCTTCCATTCCTTCTCTAGCTTGTCGATGGCAAGCCCCTTGAACAGTTCCTTCTTTCCCTCGAAATAGCATTTCAAGGTAGATACGAGCAATGACTTTCCAAATCGTCGTGGACGACTCAGAAAGTATATTTTACCATTAGTCACTAAGTCATAGACCAATGCCGTCTTATCGAGATAAACATAACCATCTTCTATGATTTGTTCGAAACTCTGTATGCCGATAGGATATTTCATATTGCTGCCGTTTTAATTTTCTTTCGGCAAAGTTACAAAAAATAATGATACAAGCAAAGGAATAGCCCGAAAAAAATAACGAGATTGCAAAATACCATATTTGTGGGATTGTTGACAAGGAAAAAAAATAATACCTTTGCCTTTTGAAAATAATAGTTTAAAATCATGGTAGAAACAATGAATAATATTGGAAATAGACAGCCGGATAGCAATGCTGGCTGCAGTAAGCAAAAAGGAGTGAAGAATAAGCAAACCCGGCAGCTGGTACTATGGATTGGCGCTTTGATAGTAGGCGCCGTCTTAGGTATATTCGGCATTAGCTGGCTGGATAGTCTGATGAACTTCATAGCCACGGTCTATACCCGCTTATTCCAGCTTCTGGCAGTACCAACCATAGCCTTGGCTGTTATCACAACCCTGGCATCCTTGGGCAACCAGGCAGATACCGGTAAGATATTCCGCCACGCCATCACCTACACCCTGCTCACGACGATAGCAGCTGCAGCAGTGGGACTGGTGCTCTACAACATCGTTGCTCCAGGCAATTTACCTACAGCCTTGGTACAGAGCGGTATGGCGGATGTTCCCCAAAAGCTGGGAGAAACCAGCTATTATGACCATATTCTTGGGGTAATACCCAACAACATCATCAAGCCGTTTGCCGAAGGAAATGTACTCTCTATATTGATTTTGGCGGCAGCAGCAGGTATTGCTTTAACCAAAATGCCATCAAGCGATAAGAAAGAAGTCGTGATGAAGGGATTGTTTGGATTACAGGATCTGCTTTTCATGCTGATTCATGGATTAATCTGGGCTCTGCCTCTGGGTATCGTTGCCTTTGCAGCACAACTTTCAGCCCAGTTCTCTGCGGGTATCGTGATGGCTTCTCTAGGAAAGTACGTAGCTGTTATCCTGGGAGGTAATGTCATTCAATTCTTCATCATCCTCCCGCTCTTCCTCTTGGCAAGAGGCTTGAATCCTGTGCGTACACTGGGCAAGATGATGCCGGCAGTATTAATGGCTCTGTTTACAAAGAGTTCTGCTGCTACGTTGCCGGTGACGATGCAGACAGCAGAAGACAGACTGGGAGTTTCTAATCAGGTTTCCCGCTTTGTATTACCTATCTGTACTACCATCAACATGAATGGTTGCGCTGCGTTTATCCTCGTAACTTCCTTATTCCTGATGCAGAATGGAGGAATGCCTTTACCTTGGACTACGATGATTCTCTGGCTCTTCATTTCAGTTATCTCAGCAGTGGGTAATGCAGGAGTGCCGATGGGATGTTATTTTCTTACCCTATCTCTAATGTCCGGTATCAATGCTCCTATCGGCATCATGGGCATCATCCTGCCAATCTATACCATCATCGACATGATTGAAACGGCAGAAAACGTATGGTCTGATTCCTGTGTCTGTGCCATGGTGGATAGGGATTTGAAAAGATAGAAACAATAGTGAACATGCAAAAATATCACCATGATTGTAGGATAAGGGCAGAAAAACTTTGTGCTTTCAAGATTTATTCGTACTTTTGCAGTCAAAAACAGAAAGGGAGGGATGAATGCTGATGCAGAAATCCCTCTTTAAGTATAACAAAAAAGGAGAAAGCCTATGTTCCATATCGCTCAATACTTCCCTATCACAGACCCTACGTTGATATTCTTCGTAGTGCTCCTCATCATCCTCTTTGCCCCTATCATCATGGGTAAACTCCGTATCCCACACATCATCGGAATGGTGCTGGCAGGTGTGCTCATAGGCAAATACGGACTGAATATCCTGGAGCGCGACTCTTCGTTTGAGCTCTTCGGAAAGGTGGGACTCTATTACATCATGTTCCTCGCTGCACTGGAGATGGATATGGAAGGCATGAAAAAGAACAAGTCGCGACTGCTTATCTATGGCCTGCTCACCTGTTTTATACCATTCTTCCTCACATACGGCATGAGTATCTGGCTGCTCCACTACTCTGCCAAGGCTTCCTTCCTGCTGAGCTGCATCATGGCATCCAATACGCTGATTGCCTATCCTATCGTTTCGAGATACGGACTGCAACAGAAACCGAGCGTTACGCTGAGTGTGGGGTCGAGCATGATTTCGCTGCTCATAGCCCTGATAATGCTTGCCGGACTGGTAGCATCGTTCAGCAAGCATGACGGTGTACTGTTCTGGGGATTCTTCACCCTCAAGTTTGCCGCCTATTGTGGCGTGATGATCATGCTGATTCCCCGACTTACAAGATGGTTCTTGCGAAGATACAGCGATGCGGTGATGCAGTTTATCTTCGTACTTTCGATGCTCTTTATGAGTGCGGCACTTTCGCAGATAGTGGGCATCGAGGGCGTTTTCGGTGCTTTCTTCGCCGGTCTGATATTAAACAGATATATTCCGCATGTTTCGCCACTGATGAACCGCCTCGAGTTTATCGGCAATGCCCTCTTCATTCCTTATTTTCTGATAGGTGTGGGCATGCTGATCAATATCAATCTGCTGTTTCAGGGCAGTCATATTCTATGGGTCGTGTTCTGCATCGCCTTCTTCGGAACCCTGGGCAAAGCCATCGCAGCCTATATCGCCTGTCTGGGTTTCAGGTTGACACTTTCTTCGGGTCACATGATGTTTGGACTCACTTCGGCTCATGCTGCCGGAAGTATCGCCATGGTGATGGTGGGTATGCATCTGCTCGTAGCACCGGGCACTTATCTCGTCAACGATGATATGCTCAATGGTGTGGTTATGATGATTCTGATTACCTGCATCATCTCATCCATCCTTACCGACCGGTCTTCGCAGAAGATTATCCTGAGAGACAAGGAACTGCCTGATGCGGAAGACGACAAGAAGGTGAGCGATGAGAAGATTCTGGTTCCGGTGAAATATCCTGAATATGCCGACAACCTGATGAGTCTGGCGTTTCTGGTGAGAAATCAGAAACTGAACAGGGGACTCATCTGCCTGAATGTGGTATATGAAGACAAGGACATGCGATACAACCAGGAACAGGGAAGACGGATTCTGGAACATTGCAGTCAGCTGGCTGCTGCCACCGATGTGATGACGCAGACCCAGGTTCGTATTGCCGCCAACATCGCCAACGGCATCAAGCATGCCTTCAACGAGTTCCAATGTTCTGAGATTATCATCGGAATGCACATGCATCCTGAGGTTTCGCCAAAGTTCTGGGGAGAATTCCACCAAAGTCTCTTCAACGGATTGAGCCGACAGATCATCATGGCACGCATCAGACAGCCGTTGAATACATTGAGAAGAATACAGGTAGGCGTACCTTCGAGAGCAGAGTTTGAGCCGGGTTTCTACCGCTGGCTGGAACGCCTAGCCCGACTTGCCGGCAACCTAGACTGCCGCATCCAGTTTCATGGCAGAGAAGAAAGTCTGGCGCTCATCAATGAATATATCAAGAACCGGCATCCGGAAGTGCGTGCAGATTATACCCAGATGATTCACTGGAACGAGTTGCCGCAGTTGGCTTCGCAGATATCTCCAGACCACCTGTTCGTGGTAGTAACCGCCCGTAAGGGAACCGTATCTTACAAGACTGCACTGGAGCGTCTGCCGGAGGAAATAACGAAATACTTCTCAGGTACCAACCTGATGATTATCTTCCCCGACCAGCATGGTGATTCCTACGGCGACCAGCTTACCTTCGCTGAGCCTCAGCATCAGGAAGAGATCAGTGCTTACGAATCATTCCTGCAATGGTTTAAGAAATTCAGAAAATAAAGAGAAAACAGAGGATACTAAAAAAGGTCGCCAGCATTTTGACGACCTTTTTTAGTATATAAACAACCAAAACGATTCGGATTAATCAAATCAATTCGAATGATTTATTTCTTCTTACAATCGTCTTTCAGGGGAAAATCACTAAGCATAGTCAAATGTTAAAAAACACCCTAAATACGAAGAATTCCACAACAAAAGCCTTTAATATCAATCTTTTTCCTTACCTTTGTGTTCTATATTTGGCAATTCTTAAAAAGAAAAGTCAATCGGTTTTTCATCTAACCTCTGGATATAACATTGGAAGATAAAATCAAACAGCCTTTAACGGCTAATGCTTCATTGTATAATGGGCAACCTACTGACACAGGTTCATCGTGTCCAAGTGCAAGACTTACCTCTTGTACGCCCTCCATCTCAAAGAACAAAGGTGGGGTGTCGGTAAAGAATGTGCCTTCACGAAACAAGCAATGGTTTGTATTAAGAGTTTCTTATGGGCGTATTATCAAGGCAAAAGCATTCGTTGAGGCTAAAGGATTGGAATGTTATGTTCCTTTGCGATATAAAGAGGTAAGAAAGCAAGGAAAGAAGCGAATCATCACGGAGCCTCTTCTCCCCTCATTTCTCTTTGTTCATGCATCAGCAGAGCAAGTTGATTCTCTTTTGCAAGATAAGAACATCAAGGCTTTTGAAAATAGAGCTTTGTTGAGTTACTATTACGACCATACTTCACATTGTGAAAATGCGCCAACCAAGAATCCTCCTCTTATCATTGCCGATACAGCTATGGATAATTTCATCCGTTTAACCTCCATACATAATCCTCACATCATCCCTGTTACTTCGGTGAATATCAAATACAAGTTAGGGGATGAAGTAGTGATTACAGAGGGTGAGTTTAAGGATATACATGGTAGAGTGACAAGGATTGCTGGGCAACAGAGAGTGGTGGTAGAACTTTTTGATGGATGCCTGGTGGCAACGGCGTATATACCAACAGATGCTTTGTCATTTTTAAAAATATAAAATCTCATAAAAACATATCAAAATAGTGTACCAAAACTTGCCAACCAGATTTAGGCGACCTTATAAAGAATGATAAATTGCTTGAAGCATGTGATGTCTAGTATCAATGATTCACAAGATTTACAATCAAACTTATCTAGTATTTATTTTATAACTTTCATTATGAAGCGCTTTGTTTTGTTTATTATAAGTGTTTTTACACAAATTCTTCTTGTAGCACAAACTCAGTTTGACTACATGGACGATGACGCAGTTATTGGTGGCGCAGAAAGAGCACTAAATGCTATAATAATTATTGCTATTCTTGTAATTGCAGCGATTGTGTTATTATTTATTATAAGTGGTTTATTAAATGTCTATTATTGGTTTAACCCAAAGGCAGACCCAAACTATAAGAGGCTTTTGGCAAAACAAGAACAGGAAAGAAAACATGAAGAATATGTAAATGAGCAAAGAAAACATGCTTTTCCTAATGCTATTGATATAGGTCTGTCTGTAAAATGGGCATCATTCAATTTAGGCGCTTATAAACCAGCAGATGTAGGAAGTATGTTTTACTGGGCAGAAAATCAATCATCGACTATAGGATATCCGAAATATGGTAAAGTCAAGGTTGATGTTATTGGTGATATTGCAGGCGATGATAAATATGATGCAGCTACAAACATGCTTGGTAGAAATTGGCGGTTACCTACAGAAGAAGAATGTCGAGAACTCTTAAATATGTGTAAATGGGAAACAAAAGTTATTGATGGCATTGAGGGCAGATTAGTTACAGGACCTAACGGGAACAGTATATTCCTTCCTTTTAATCAAAAGAACTTCACATCAAGGAAATACGTGTCTGGACATTACTGGACATCAACTCCACATCATGGGAGTGAAAGCGCAAATGATTTGAGATTTGGAGAAAATTGTAAACAACCTGCAGAAATATGGTGTGCAACGGCTTGCCGCAGTTTGTTCGGTATACGACCTGTTTATACAACAGTTACAAAAGCAATGTCCGATATGCAGAAAGTAACAGAGACTAAGAAAGCATATGAGCAAATTTTGGAAAGAGAACTTCGCCTTACGGACACAGAATATGATTACAAACAATATCAGGAACAATGTGTAATACGTGAAGACGAGAAGGACCAGAAAAGAATACCTCTATGGGGTGGCGTTTGTTTTGTTGAAGATAAAATTCTTAGGAACGAGCATGGCATTATTTATAGTTTGGACGGGAAAAGGCTCTTAGAAGGGAGTCATTGTGATTGTAAGACTTACAGAATCAAGGAAGGAACCGAGTTCGTATGTAATGGTGCATTTAGTACGGAGACATTGGAAGGTTTATTTAATAAAAGAAAGAAAACGCTTGAAAAAATAATTCTTCCATCTACACTTCTATATTTTCCAACATCAGCTGTTTCTGAAGGTTGTGCGATAGAATCTTTAAGCCCCAATTATAGTATAATCAACGAACTACTTATTGATACAAGAAAGAAGAGTGTAGTTAAGTGTCTCAATCGTTATATTCAAAAAATCGAAATATATGAACCCATTGAAGAAATTGGAGAATATGCCTTTGCTAACTGTAGCGTATTGCAAAGCGTTTCTTTACCGAAGTCAATGAGGAGAATTGGAGAATACGCATTTAGTTATTGTGAATTATTAGCCAATATAAACCTACCTGATTCTATTGACACTATTTCAGCAAGTGCTTTCTCCAATTGCAAAGCTCTTCACATTTATCATTTACCAAAGCATCTTTCTCATATTGGAGATTCTGCATTTCAGTGGTGTATAATAGATGATGCAACAATTCCGGAGTGTATAAAAGAAATCGGAAAAAACCCTTTCTCAAAGAATACGAATAATTTAACTTCAGAATCCTCTCGTTTTGTTATTATAAATTCATTATTAATCGATTCTGTAACTAACGAGTTAATTCAACTCGTTGATTCTGCTGTTAAAAATGTTTCTATACCAGAATACATAATCAAGGTAAGGGATAATGCATTTATGCATTCAGACATTGAATCAATCGCAATTCCGTCTTCCGTGAAAGAATTGGGCTGTGGAATATTTTGGAATTGCAAGTTCTTATCAAGTGTTCAACTTGATTGTATAATAGAGAGACTTCCAAATTCTATTTTCGCATGCTGCTCATCTCTTACATCATTCGATGTGCCTGAGTGTATAAAGATTATTGAATTGGGCGCATTTGATAGATGCACAAACCTTCAAACAATTAATTTAAACAAAGGGCTTAAGACTATTGAGAATCGTGTGTTTGAAAAATGTACAAATTTAGCATCATTGAACATTCCTGAATCAATAGAGAAAATTGGAAATGGTTATGGCTATTGTTTTAAAGATTGTAAGAATCTAAAAGATGTTATCTACGATGCAAGAGAAGCAGAAATAACAGGCTTGCCTCTGAGTATGAATAAATTGACAATTGGTCCCCACGTTAATAAGTTACCTAAGAACTTTCTATGCAAAAATCCTGTAATAGAGGTTTTAATTATAACCAACAATGTACAGCGAATTGAAAAAGGATGTATTGCCGATTGTCCAAATTTAAAAGAAATCTCAATAACTTCAAAGGACATTGTGATTGAAGAAGGATGGATTAGAAACTGCAAAATCCTTCAAATAATTAGAATACATGTAAATGCATATGAACAAATTCTTCCATTAATACCGAAAGAACAAAAAATAAAGGTTAAGAAGATATATGATCATCAATTCCTGTTTTTCAAATGGTAGCTTTGCAATGAACAAACCTAATACAAAGATTAAACGATGGGGTATTGTCGTAGTACAGTCACTTCCCCCCAACGATGTCAAAACTGGAGAGTTTCTGTATCATGATGTTCTCCAATATAAAGAATATCATAAAAGAGAATCATTCTCTTCCTTTTATGATGTCAATTCCTCTGATGATTTCCGTTTGGCAGTACTGGACATTGAAAAATCATTGTCGGAAGGGGATATTCTTACCCTACAACTCGAGACTCATGGTTGTGACGAAGGTATTGGATTTAGTAATGGAGAAATTCTAAAATGGAAGGATTTTTACGATATTATCAGGCCTCTCAATATTAAAATTGGACACTTGTTATTTGTTATAATGGCAATGTGCAAGAGTATTTCTATGATTTCAGCTATCGACCCCGAAAAGCGTGCACCATATCGAGCTTTCGTTTGTACAACTAGAGTTGTTTCTTCAGATGAAATATATAGGGGATTTCTTGCCTTCTATGATAATTACTTCAATTTATTGGATATTGCACAAGCCATAAATGCCTTGCAAGAAGAGATCAGAGACGACAATGGATTTTCCCCATTCCAAGTTTTATCCGCAGAAAACATATTCAGTGAAACATTTAACTCTAATAGAAATATTTCTGGTTTGGTAGATAATCAATTAGAGCGATTAAATATGCCAAGAACAGAAACTACAAAATCAATAATGTCTGATTATCTTCGAATATTATTAAAAGACTTGCATGACAGATTTTATAATTATTACAACTTCAAAGATCTTTATTGATATATGACCGAACTCGAACTACAACAATACCTCCGCCGCGAGTACCCACAAGAGAATGCTCGCTGTGAGTGGAAGGAATTTAAGAATCTGAAGAACTCGTTCTGTGGGGACGAGAAGGACGATGTCGTTTCCTACGTGTCAGCTATTGCCAACATGGAGGGTGGACATCTTGTGATTGGTGTAAAGGATAAGACGCTTGAAATTGTTGGGACTGATATTTCAAGGCTTACTTTTAATGGGCAACCTGCAAACACTCAGTCGGCAACGTTCAAACTCACAGAACAATGCACTTATCTTTCATCTGAAGATCTAAGCATTGAGGAGTTTATAACCGATGATACAAACAAGCGAGTATGGATAATACATATTCCAAAGCACTTGCCTCGTCGCCCTGTCCTTGCCCACAAGAAGGCATGGCAACGCATAGAAGATTCGTTGGTGGAATTGACTCAAGAAAGAATGGCTGTCATTCTTGAAGAACCAATCTATGCAGCAAAGGACTGGTCTGCAGAAATTGTACCTGATGCAACAATAGATGATTTGGATGAGGTTGCTATTGCCAAGGCTCGAATGATGTTCAAGAAAGTCCATAGCCGTATTCCTGCAGAAGAAGTGAATGCTTGGAATGTTCAAACTTTCTTGAGCAAGTGTGGATTAACGAGAAACGGAAGTATTACTCGAGCAGCTATCATTTTGTTGGGTAAATATGAATCCGCTTTCAAACTGCGGCCTGCTGTTGTACAGGTTACTTGGACACGGCGAGACAAGAACCAGGAAGTGGTTGACTACGAACACTTCACAGTACCTTTTATATTAACGGTAGACGAAATCCTCTCAAAGATAGAGAATCTGACATCGCGTGAAATGCCTGGAGGTACGCTTTTCCCCGACACGATGAAGCAGTATGACGACTATACCATCCGTGAGGCCCTTCATAATTGTATTGGCCATCAAGACTACACTCTCCAGCAACGCATCAATTTCGTGGAGAATCCAGGATATCTGTATTATTCCAATGCTGGCACATTCATTCCTGGCACTTTGGAGAATGTTTTGAGGAACGAAGAGCCTCAGACGCATTTCCGCAATGAATGTTTATGTAGGGCGATGGTAGATTTCAACATGATAGATACCGTAAGCCGTGGTATCAAGAAAATGTTCAATGAGCAATGGCGCAGACACTTCCCTATGCCTGACTATGAGATTGACCAGATCAAGAAGAAAGTAGTTGTCCGCATCTATGGCAATGAAATCAATAAACGATACACTGATTTGTTGAAGACAAACAATACTCTTTCTCTCTGGGATTGCATCTCACTAGACGCAGTACAAAAAGGCAGAACTATTCATGAGGATATAGCGCAAGACTTACTCAAACGTGGACTGATAGAAGGTGAGGTCCCGCATTACAGCATTTCTCTTAGCATTGCCAAGAACACGCACCAACTGCCTTCTTATACAAAAACAAAAGGATTGGATAAGGAGAAATTGCGCCAAATGGTTCTTCAATATCTCAGCAATGCTGGAGATGAAGGTGCCAAGCGAGATAGTATATACGAATATCTGAAGGATGTTCTTCCGCAAAACAAAACGGAAGAACAAAAAATTCGTATGCTCGGAGATTTGCTCAAAAACATGAGCAAAGAACATTTAATAAAAGCGGAAGGACGAACTTGGTATGTCATGCCTCAATCATAGAGGACATATTATAGCGGATTATAGCGGAATTATAGCGAATTCGTTATTATTATAGCGGAAAATCCGTCGAATTTCGACGGATATAGCGAAGTAAATCAACCCAAAAAGGTCGCCAACATTTTGGCGACCTTTTTTAGTATATCAACATTCAAAACGATTCGGATTAATCAAAATGATTCTTATGAATTATTTCGTATTCAGAACCAGCTTCTTCGTTTTCATCTTTTCTCCCGCTACCGAAAGTCCTACCTTTCCAGGCTTATCACCGGCGCACAATATTACGAGGGCGGAACCTTGGAAGAGATGGCGCTGAATGGTTTTCTCCAACTGAATCTTTCCGATATGAAGTTCATCAGATGTGATGTTTCCGTTATCCACCGCCACGATATTCGCATCGCCTTTTACGGTGAAAGTCAACTTATCGAATGCCTTGGTATTCTTATCTAAAAATATTTAATTTTCACCCAAATAGCCAAAACTACTGCCAATTAACAAGATATTTAAAATAGGGAAATATCAATCTAACATCTCAAAGAAATGCAACTTAAAAAAAATGTAAAGGTAGCTTCATTTCTTAAAATATGTTTAAGAAAAGCGGAAAAACACCCTTCACCCCCTTCACCTGTAATAAATTGATTTACAGAATGTTAAATAAAAAGGTGAAGGGTGAAGGTTTGAAAACTCTATTTTATATATGTACGCGTGGGTAAAGAAAAAAGAGGGTAATTCAAAAAAAGACCCTAGGGTCAAAAATCGAAAAAGCCCTAAAAAAGAATATAATATAAAGATTTAAAATATACCCTTCACCCTTCACCTCGTCACCCCAACACGGTTTCCATATCTTCTTTATCGGAGATATTTTCTTATCCTTCAGAGATATTTTGCTATCTATCGGAGAAAATTTCTTATCTATCGGAGTTATCTTTTTATCCTTCGGAGATATTTTCAGAATGATTTCATGGTATTTTCTGTACTTTATTTCCCGAATCCACGCAAATCGCACAAATCGCATAGGTAGGAAACGGAAATGTTGTATCTTTGCAACGTCAATCAGAAGTAACAACGAAATGCAGGATTGCTGAAAAAAAAACATAAAAATTTGGAAGTTAGAATTATTCAGCGTAATTTTGCAGATGAAATAAAACAAGAAACAATATGCAAACAAGCAAATACCTATTAGCAACAGAAAGAGATAAGTGGCGCAAGGATACCAAGAACTGGCTGATGCAATTTGATAGAATGGATTTCATATCATCATGAAGCAACATCACGATGAAGAATATCCACATGGATTGCGACAATTTCTCCGATGTGGGCAAGAGCGAGAAATACCGTCTGGCAGATTTCACCTTCGAGAACATCAACTGTACCGACAAGAAGATGGCATTCGATGCCAGCCTCATCGAGAATACCGTGGCAAAGAAGATGAACATCACCCCTAGAGAATAGTGCAACGGATTGAAAATCACCGGCGATGCCGATGGGTTGAAATAACACATACATTTTATAGAAAGTAATACAGAATTGAGTACAGAAACGAGCTTAATTTGCAAGAATAAGGCGCGTTTTGTTTTTTTATATCCCTCCTTATTTCTTTTTATCTCTTAAAATTAGGCATTTCCAAATATTTTGCTTAATTTTGCCTGCAAAATAATTTTGAGTAAGAAAATGATAGATATAAAAGGTATAACCAAGAGCTTCGGCTCCCTGCAGGTGCTTAAGGGCACCGACCTGCACATTGACAAGGGCGAGGTGGTAAGTATCGTCGGTCCTAGTGGTGCCGGCAAGACTACACTCCTCCAGATTATCGGTACCCTCGACAAGCCTGATAGTGGCAGCATCATGGTTGATGGCATCGATGTAAGCAGCCTCAGCACCAAGAAACTGAGCGATTTCCGCAACCAGCATCTCGGTTTCGTCTTCCAGTTCCACCAACTTCTCCCTGAGTTCACCGCCCTGGAGAACATCATGATTCCTGCCTTCATTGCAGGCAAGAGCCGAAAAGAAGCCAAAGAGCGCGCCGAGGAGTTACTGGCGTTCATGGGCTTGAGCGATAGAGCCAGTCACAAGCCTGCCGAGTTATCCGGTGGTGAGAAACAGCGTGTAGCCGTGGCGAGAGCTTTGGTCAATAATCCTGCCGTCATCCTTGCCGATGAGCCATCAGGAAGTCTCGACACCAAGAACAAGGCAGAGCTTCACCAACTCTTCTTCGACCTCAGAGACAAGTTCGGTCAGACTTTCGTCATCGTAACTCATGATGAGGGCCTTGCTGCCATCACCGACCGCACCATCCATCTCAAGGATGGAATGATTGAGAAGACGGTGGAAGCAGGAACTGCTGATAGCCAGGAAGAAACTGCAAAAGTTGCAGAAGCCCCAACAACAGAAGAAAAAACTGAAGATAATATTATATGAGCAAAAAGATAAAACTCGGCGATTACAATCGCCTTCGCATCGTAAAGAAAGTTGATTTCGGTCTGTATCTCGATGGTGGTGACGAGGGAGAAATCCTCCTTCCATCCCGCTACGTACCTGAAGACGCAGGCATCGGCGACGAGCTGGATGTCTTCATCTATCTCGACCAGGAAGAGCGCCTCATAGCAACCACCGAAACCCCTTTGGCAAAGGTGGGCGATTTCGCCTATCTCGAAGTGAAATGGGTCAACGAATACGGAGCCTTTCTGGGCTGGGGACTGATGAAGGACATCTTCTGCCCATTCCGTGAGCAGAAGAAGCGCATGGTGCTCGGCAACTCCTACATCGTGCATATCCACATCGACGAGGAGAGCTATCGCATCGTTGCCTCTGCCAAGATTGAGCGTTATCTCAACGAAGACCATCCTCACTACAAGCATGGCGATGAGGTGGATCTCCTCATCTGGCAGAAGACCGATCTCGGCTTCAAGGTTATCATCGACAACCAGTATCCGGGTCTGCTCTATCAGGACCAGATTTTCCAGTACATCCACACCGGTGACAAGATGAAGGGCTACATCGGAAGAGTTCGCCCTGACGGAAAGATAGATGTCACCCTACAGAAGACCGGTATTCAGCAGACTGCCGATTTCGCCGAAACCCTCTACCAGTATCTCTTGGACAACGATGGCGAGTGTAACCTTGGCGACAAGAGCGAGGCCGACGACATCTACGAGCGTTTCCACGTGAGCAAGAAGGTTTACAAGCGTGCCGTGGGCGATCTATACAAAAAGCGCCTCATCACCGTAAGCCCGATGAGCATCCGATTGGCGGAATAAAGCAGATTAGATGTATATATATATAATAAGGTATATAATCGAGTA
>OIZB01000579.1_pt1 | contig 27066 bp, 25 predicted proteins | sample 1588401 | NCBI WGS metagenome assembly OIZB01 (sample SAMN03283270) | human gut metagenome | biome: human-associated habitat; material: feces | host: Homo sapiens | place: USA | collected 2013
GGGAGGGGCTCCCAATGTTCAACTCATATCGTCTCGTGCACGTCGTATATGCTTGAACACCGGCTTCGCGCGACTATGGCGATAGCTGTTTGGGCTGTGCTTTCTAAAAAGGCGCATGTAAACGAGCCCAAGTGGTGCTACATGCACTATAGTTTGCGATGGATATATAGAGTGCGCCGCTGAGAACCGCCGGCGCAAAATGTGCAGGGAGCGACATGACCGCGAACAGCCAGCAGCAAGAAAACCAGCCCGGATACGTTTCTCCCGAGCTCGACCGCATGTCCTGCGACATGATGGGCGAGTTTCTGGACGCCCTCGCCGAGGGGGACGTGCCGGGTGTGGTGGCGTGTGTGGAGGACGCGGCCGGCAACCGCGCCGCCGTGGCTTTCTCTGAGGACGGCGACGAGGCGTGCCTGAACGCCGCAGACGACTTTGTGGTTTCCGCGGGTCGCAACGGTTCTCCTGAAGACGGGGTTGGCCCCGCTGTGCGCTATGCGATTTTGTACCTGGGCTGCATCCAGGAGATGGATGGCGCTTACAACGATGCCATGATTACCGTGTTTGGCGAGAAGGGCTCCGCGAGCGCGTATTCCGCCTTCACATTGGTGAAAGGCATGGGCCAAGGCGAGAACTTCATGTGGAGTGACCCTGAACCTGCAGGAGAAGAGCAACTTTTGCTGTAACACTCGCTAAAATTGAGCGGTTACGGTGAAAAACCGACCGTACACCTAATTCTCATCACGTAACCGTTTCAAGGGAACGAGGACCCATATATGCGCGTTGATAACCTGAGGAACATCGCCATCATCGCCCATGTCGACCATGGTAAGACCACGATGGTCGACAAGCTGCTGCGCGCCACGGACGCTTTCCGCGCCAACCAGCAGGTCGAGGACCGCGTGCTCGACTCCAACGATCAGGAGCGCGAGCGCGGCATCACCATCCTGGCCAAGAACATCTCCATCGAGTACAAGGGCATCAAGATCAACGTGATCGATACCCCCGGCCATGCCGACTTCGGCGGCGAGGTCGAGCGCGTGCTGCGCATGGCCGACGGTGCCCTGCTGCTCGTCGACGCCTTCGAGGGCCCCATGCCGCAGACCCGCTTCGTGCTGCGTCACGCTATCGACACCGGCCTGTCCATCATGGTCGTCATCAACAAGATCGACCGTCCCGGCGCCGAGCCCGAGCGCGCGTTCAACGACTGCCTCGACCTCATGGCCGATCTGGGTGCCTCCGATGAGCAGCTCGAGTTCGCCATGGAGCACGTCGTCTACGCGTCCGGCGTCAACGGCTATGCCCGCCTCGACCCCGAGGACGGCAACATGGACATGTACCCGCTGCTCGACATGATCGTCGACGAGCTTCCCGCCCCCGATGTCGACGTGGACGGCCCGCTCGCCATGCAGTGCGTCACCATCGACCACTCCAACTTCGTCGGCCGCATCGGCATTGGTCGCGTCTACTCCGGCACCATTCACCAGGGCGAGCAGATTCTGGTTGTAAAGAATGGTGGCGAGCGCGCCATGGCCACCGTCAAGCAGCTCTTCACCTTTGACTACCTGGGCCGCACCGAGTGCAGCGAGGTTGGTGCGGGCGATATCGCCGCCGTGGTCGGCGTCGATTCCACCGACATCGGCGACGTCTACACCGATCCCGAGAATCCCGTCGAACTCGATCCCATCGAGATCGATCCTCCCACCCTGTCCATTGTCTTCGAGGCGTCCACGTCCCCGCTGGTCGGCCGTGACGGCGACATCGTCGGCGCCCGCCAGCTCAAGGAGCGCCTGTTCACCGAGCGCGAGAACAACGTGACCATGCGCATCGAGGAGCTTGCCGACAAGAGCGGCGTCGAGGTCTCCGGCCGCGGCATCCTGCATCTCTCCGTTCTTATGGAAACCCTGCGTCGCGAGGGCTATGAGTTCCAGGTCTCCACGCCGCACGTTCTGAATAAGGAAATTGACGGCAAGCTCTGCGAACCGATTGAGCGCATGGTCGCCGACGTTCCTGAAAATTCCGTCGGCTCGGTCATCGACAAGATGGCGCAGCGCAAGGGCGAGCTCATCTCCATGACCCCGATCGGAAGCCGGATGCGTCTGGAGTTCCTCGTCCCGACGAGAGGCCTCTTTGGCTACCGCAACGAATTTTTGACCGACACGCGAGGCGAGGGCATCATGGCCTCGACGCTCGACAGTTACGCGCCCGTCAAGGGCGAGATCTCCCGCCGCCTGACCGGCTCGCTTGTCGCATTTGAAACGGGCGAAACGACTGCCTACGGCATCGGCGGCGTACAGGATCGCGGCTCGATGTTCATCGGGCCGGGCGTGGAGGTCTACGCCGGTATGATCGTCGGCCAGTGCAACCGCAACGAGGACATGGCCGTCAACGTCTGCAAGAAAAAGCAGCTGACCAATATGCGCGCAGCCGGCTCCGACGCCGCCATCCGCCTTGTACCGCCGACGGTTCTGTCGCTCGAGCAGTGCATGGAATACCTTGCCGACGACGAACTGCTGGAGGTCACGCCGAAAAGCCTCCGTATGCGCAAGCGCCAGCTCGACCATTCGGCCAGAATGCGTGCCCTGATGAAATCCAGACAGTAAAAAACGCTCCTCCGTATGCCGCGGCATACGGAGGAGTTTTTCTAAAGTCAAAAATTGAAATACGGCAGGCCGCGGTATTTCTCCGGCAGTTCCTCTTTGCAATATACATTGTGAAGTGTTGTGACGAGCGAAGACGGATCTGTGCAGATATAACGGTTCAGATACTCGATAAAGTCCTTTTCGGTATAGCATACCACGACCGCAGAACCCCGTTTCACCCGATACCTTGCAGCATCGGGGCTTTCGTGCAGCCAATGACAGCTGAACTCCAGACAGTATGTTTCGAGATCATCCGCCACTGCATCCGGAACACAGTACACGCTGATCTCGCCGTCTGCGCTTAAAAGAACCTGTTTCATAAGCCCTCCAAATATTGTTCCTCCATTCGCCGTAGGGGCCGATGCCCACATCGGCCCGGCAGAATGCACTGTTTCTACGGAAATCTGCGGCGAATTCGTAACTTCCCAATGGGCCGATGTGGGCATCGGCCCCTACATTGCAATATGTCAGTGCATACGGGGCACTGGGGGATTTCTGTAGAACAGGTGCTCTCTGCGCGCGGTGGACAGAGTCGTCGGCCCCTACAAATCACTTGCTGATTGTCAGAACACCGGCGCAGGGGGATAGCTGCGTAAATAAAAGGTCTGGAAAATCCCTTTTTAATTCTTCCGCGACAAAATAAATTTCATCGTCGTCCCAATGCGCTCCCGCTTCCTGCCTGCACCGGTTCAGCGCGCCGCGGGTTTCAAACGCAACGTCGCCGATCAGAATTTTTCCGTTTTCGTTCAGACAGCCGCGCAGTGCGGACAGAAATACGACTTTCTGCGCGTCTGTCAGATGGTGCAGCGAATAGGTCGCGACGATATAATCATAGCGGCGATCTCGCAGCGGCTCCACCAGACCCGTTGTAAAGTCGCCCTGATATAGCTGCGCGTCCGGCATTTTTTCGGATGCCAGTTCGATCATTCTGGATGAGAAATCCTGCCCGTAGATGGTGCAGCCCTGTTCATACAGCTTCGCCGTCAGCACGGCGGTTCCAAACCCGATGTCCAGCACAGACGCGTTTGGGGTCTGCATGACAGTCTGAAAAATTGCAGCGAGTACCTTTTTGTATCCGGCAAACGGGTAGGTATTCGCTTCGTCGGAAAGACCGACGCTTTTGTCATATCCGTCCGCCCACAGGTCGAATCCTTTGTGGTTCAGCATAGATGCCTCCTGAAATTTTGAATTGTCATTTCTTCCAGATCTTCGGCTGGTACTGCATATTGGAGACGTTGTAAACCGTAATAAACGCCTTCGGGTCCTCGCGGTTGATGAAGGTCATCAGCCGCTGGTACTCGCTTTTATCGACGATGGTGATGATCTCGTTATGTTTCTGCAAATTGTATGCGCCGATGGCTTCGTAGATCGTGGCGCCGCTGTGCAGCTCGTTGATGATGAACTGCCGCAGCACTTCCTCTTTTTCGGTGATGATGCAGACGCGGCGTTTCTTGTTGTGGTCGAAAATGAAATGATCCAGAATCATGCCGTTGAAATACGTGCCCAGAATGCTTAAGACTACCGTCTTTTTGTCGTAGACAAGCGCGGCGGACAGCGCCACGCACATACCGGACAGCGACATGGCCCGGCCCAGATCCATGCGCAGGTATTTGTTCAGGATCTTTGCCACGATATCCAGTCCGCCGGACGAGGCGTTCCGGTTGAACAGAATGCTCAGGCCGATGCTGACCACCAGAATGTAGCAGAGCACGTCCAGCTCCTGACTGCCGGTCATGGACGTGTAATCCGGGAAAACAAGCTCAAAAAGTCCTAAAAATACGGGCAGCATCACACTCGTATAGACGGTTTTCGCCCCGAATTCCTTTCCGCAGGTGAGAAAGCCGATGATCAGAAGGACGATGTTCAGGATCATCGTAATGGCCGACAGGGGAAGGGGGATGAAGTTGGACAGTACGATGCCGAGGCCGGAAATGCTGCTGACGGAGGTGTGGCTCGGGGACAGGAAAAAGAAGACCGCCGCCGCGATGATCGCCACCGCTGCGGTCAGAACGGCCGTTTCTCTGATGATCGCTGTGGAATTCAATTTCTTCTGGTTCATTGTGGTATCTCCGAATCTTGATTTGTCTGTGCTGCGGTAGTTGTCTGCGGCTCGTCGTGATAGTCGGATTTCGGCAGGCTCCAGTGGTAATATGCTGCCAGCAGGCGCAGCACAACGATGGCTGCCGCGCCGAAGAGCATGGCCGCGTTCGCACCCAGCCGGTTCCAGCACAGCGCGCAGATCAGCGCGCCGATGATCGATGCGCAGGCGTAGAAGTGCCGCACGAAGATATAGGGCCGCTCGCCGGAGAACACGTCGCGCAGCACGCCGCCGCCCACGCCGGTGATGAGGCCGACGAAGACGGTCAGGAACAGCGTATCATGCTCTGCCTGCCGGTACGCGCACTGGACACCGACGACCGTGAACACGCCCAGGCCGACCGCGTCCATCACCAGCAGCAGCCGGTCGAACACCGGCTCGTGCCGCCCGACGCGGGCGCGCACGTGCGGCAGGAACATGAGCACGGACACGGCAGCCGCCGTGAGGGTATAGACGGGATCGTGGAACGTCGCAGGCGGGGTCACGCCGAGAATGACGTCGCGGACAATACCGCCGCCGACCGCCGTGCAGACGCCGAGGACGATCACGCCGAACAGATCCATCTGCTTTTTGATGCCGACAATGGCGCCGGAAACGGCAAACGCGGCCGTGCCGATCAGTTCCAACACAAAAACAAGAACATTGGACATAACGGAAACCTCCGGAAGTTTACACGCGCAGCGATTTTTTCTGCACGGCCAGCGCGCCGAGCGCGATCAGCACGCCGATGAACGCGCAGCCGGTCGAGAACCAGAGCATGAGCGTTGTGCCGCCGAGATCGATCAGATACCCGGAGACAAGACTGCCCAGCAGCGTACTGAGCGAGATGGCGAGGATCGTGCGGATGGACTGGCCCTGCACCCGGTCGGCGGGGTCAACGGATTCGTTGGCAAAATAGACCGAGGCCGGGAAGAACAGGCCGTAGCCCAGCATCTGCACCGGCTGCACGGCCAGCAGCATCCCGAGAGAGCCGGACGCGAGGATCAGCAGCGGCTTGACCACCATAAAGATGATCGAGATCAGCAGAATTTTCGCGCTGCTCATCTTCTTTTGCAGCAGTCCGAACACCAGCGCTGACGGCAGCTCCGAAGCGGCCATCAAAAACTGCGCGACGCCGAGCGCCGTGCTGCCGCCGCCGTGGCTGTTTACAAGCGAGACAAGGAAATTGCTGATCGGCATCACGCCCATCATGCCGAAGAAGCAGGCGATGAGCATGAGCGTAAAGACCCTGTTTTTCTTTAAGATCTGCCAGATCGAATGGCTGGAGGCCGACTTTGCCTGCGGCTGCGGCAGAAGGCGCGCCGGGATGCTCGGGAATGCCAGCAGGCAGACAATCAGCAGAAGCTGCTCGGCGCAGTGCGCCAGAAGCGCCGCCTGCATACCGAACCGCGCCGTCAGCAGCCCCGTCACGACGCATAAAACTGCGTAGGTCAGCGAACCCATCCCGCGTGCGAAGCTGTAGGGGATCTTGACGCCTGCGTTGACATACTGCATCCCCATCGAGTCAATGAGCGGATAGGAGTTCGTCTCCAGCACGCCGAACAGGAAAATGATCAGCGCCGTGAGCGCAAAGCCGGGGCGCGTGAAATAAAAGACGAGATTGAGCGCCACGGCAGGCAGCAGCATGACGATCAGCAGCTGCTTGATGGGCACGCTCGGGTGCCGGTCGGCCCAGCCGCCGATGACCGGCTGCGTAAAAAGGCTTGCCAGATAGCACAGCGCGCAGAAAATTCCGGCCTGTCCGGTCGTAAAGCCCCGGTCGAGGACGATCGCGGCCTGATAGGCGCAGATAGAGCTGATCATGCCCCAAAAGCTGGCCTGCAGGAGGACATAACAAAGAACGATTCGTTTTCTGGACGCCATGGCATTCGCTTCCTTTAAGTCGGTATGACAGACACTATTATAGAGCGCGGAACCGATAAAAACAAGCGGATTTTCCTGAAAAAATGCTTGATTTTCGGCGCTCTGTGTGCTAAAATACATTGGTCTGTGAAAAAGAATGGTCCTCTGCCGCAGCCGGCACGAAGGTGCAGCGGCATTTCCTTGCGGTATGAACGTTCTTAATTTGAAGGAGGACACAAGTATGGATCTCATGAAGGCTCTGACCAGCCAGTACATGAAGCAGGAGCTGCCTGAAGTTCAGGTCGGCGACACCGTTCGCGTTCATGTCAAAATCAAGGAAGGTTCCCGCGAAAGAATCCAGATCTTCGAGGGCACCGTCATCGCCAAGAAGCACGGCGGTATCGAAGAAACCATCACCGTTCGCCGCATCTCCTATGGTGTCGGCTGCGAGAAGGTTTTCCCGCTCCATGCGCCCAACGTTGTCAACGTCGAGTGCGTCCGCCACGGCAAGGTTCGCCGCGCGAAGCTGTACTATCTGCGCGACCGTCTTGGCAAGGCTGCAAAGGTCAAGGAAAAGGTCTGATCCCAACCATCCAAAAACCGCCGGTTCCACACGGAGTCCGGCGGTTTTTGCTTTACCCACACACGAACGGCTCCCGTATGCAGCTGCATACGGGAGCCGTTTTCCTGAAGCTTCTGAATTAAATATCCAGCGGGTCCATGCTGAGGACAGGGTGGCCAACCTCAGACAGGAAGGCGAGCAGCTCTTCCGGATCGCCGTTCGGGCAGTTCGTCTCGTCGGCGACCATATCGGCAAAGTTGTCGATATCGTACATATCCTTGGCAGTCTCATTGAGCTTGTCGCGGATCTGATCCTTCAGCTCCTTCGGCAGCCAGACCAGACGGCCGACGCCGCCTTCGGCCTTGAGGAACTTGTGGGAGGCGATGTAGTGCTTGCCGTGGCCCATGAAGCCCGGAGTCTGCACGCCGCCGCCGGTCATGGAGGCCATCTCGGAGAAGGTCATGCCGAGCGGAGTGATGCCTGCGTATTCACGGCAGGTGATGACAACGCCCATCGAGCACGGCTCGATGCCGCAGATGCACTCGAAGCAGCCGCAGGAGGTCATCGGATCCTCCAGCAGGGAATAGAGCGTGACGTGCTCCAGCGCGCCGTGAGAGTACTGTGCGACGGCCTCGTCGACGTCCTCATAGCGGCCGGTGCGCTCGTCGGTGCAGCGCTCCTTGGTGACGACCTGGCAGGGACCCTGCGGGTCAAGCTCGTTCGTGGCCTTCGCGTCCAGCCAGGACACGGCACCGCACAGGCCCAGACGCTCCGGGGTGACGATGCAGACGTGGCTCGGGGAGAACGCCTGGCACATGATGCAGGAATAGAAGACGGGTACGGATTCGTCGGTCATGGACTTCAGGCGCTCGTCGCGCTTGTCGAAGACCTCGTTGGCGTGCTTGCGCAGCGCGGCGTTCGGCTCGTCGCCGACGACGATGCGGACCTGGCACTTGTCAACGACCGTGTCAAATTCGGACTTGATCTTGGCGTAGAGCACTTCGCCGATGTGGCGGAACTTGAAGCCGGCCTCGAAATCAGCCTTGCTGATACGGACGCGGATCATGTCGCGCTGGCCGGTGTGCATGAGGCCCTCCACGCAGTTGAGGAAGGAGTGGATCTTACGCTCGAAGACCGGCTCGAAGTCGGGCTGCATATTCTTGCCTGCGACCTCGACGGTGTAGCTCATGGAGATCTTGGAGCCGACCGGGATCTCGTCGATTTCGGGGCCTTCGACCACGATCTTGTGATCCTCGACCTCGGAGGCGTCCTTCGTGGTGACGAGCTCGAAGCAGTCCTTGCGGGAGCCGTCGATCTCGACCTGCATGTCGCCCTTACGGATGATCTCGCCCTCGAATGCAGAGGAGAAGGAGACGGGGATGTCGATCTTGGTGATCTTCAGCTTGATGCCGCGCGCCTCGATGGAGGTGTCGATCCAGTCCTTGGTGTTATCATAGATGATGAGGGACTTCGGAACGGCCCACATATCGTCGTGGTCGTTGGTGATGACCGGGAAGCCCAGCTTGATGGCGCCTGCGCCGCAGGCAACGGTAATGTCGTTGACGGGCTTATAGGCGTTGACGAATGCGTTGATGCGGTCGAAGGTGTACTTGTGGAAGCCCTCGACGTCGCCCGGCTGGATGGCGCCGAAGATCATGGCTGCGCGCACGACCAGAGAAATGACGTGGCCGACGGACCAGATCTCTTCGCCGACGGGAACGACACGGACAGGGAAGCTCATGGAAAGACCGGCTTCCACAGCCTGCTCGATGATGCCGCCGATCAGGAAGACGAAAATGCCGCGGGACTGGTAGCCCTTGATCGTCTCGACCGCTTCCTCGGTGGAGGGAGCCGGCCCGATCATGACGACGAAGCCGGGGATATCGCCGGTGACAAGGGGAACGCCCAGCTCACGGACCTCTGCGTCGGTGAAATGGCCGTGATAGTGCGTGCCCTCGTACGGGGTCTGGGTCTTGACATATTTGCAGGCTTCGATCATTTCAGCGGCGATGGCGGTGCCGACGCCGGACTGGAAGATGGAGTTGGTGCGCGGCTCGCGGAGCATCATGGCCTTGACGTCGGCCAGAGCATCCTGCAGCTCGCCGGTCGTGGTGACCTTCTTGCCGATGTAGGCATAGATGCAGGCGCAGAAATACGCGGTGGAGGGAAGCGTCAGAGGAGCGTCGCGGCCGACTTCAGCCACGATCTTGTTCACTTCTTCCTCGGCCTTGGCGAACATCTCGTCAGAGCCGTCGAAGACGCGGTTAAACAATGTCTTCATTGTGGTTTCATTCCTTTCAGATTCATTCTTTGGCGTCAATGGCAGCCTTGATCGCGCGGATCTCATCCAGCGCGTCGGGGCTGCAGTCGTAGGGGGAGAGGCCCTTCCGGTCCGCGTCGATGACGGTGGGACTGTAGCTGATGAAGCCGAGCAGATCGTCTGCCGGGATGCGGCTTCTGATAAATTCACGGTCGGATTCGTCGCGGATCTTGTTGGCGACGACGCGCACCTTGGTCACGCCGATGTCCTTTGCAAGCTCCTTGATGCGCACATAGGTCTGTACGCTCCGCGCGCCCGGCTCGATGACCACAATGAACTGATCCATCATGCTGGCCGTGCCGCGTCCAAGGTGCTCAAGTCCCGCCTCCATGTCCATGATGACCACGTCGTCCCTGCGGAAGACGAGATTCGTCAGAATCGCCTTGAGCATCACGTGCTCCGGGCAGACGCAGCCGGAGCCGCCGGTGTCGACCGTGCCCATGACGAGAAGCTTCACGCCGTTGATATTTTTGGCAAGCTTGTCGGGCAGATCGGAAACGTCCGGGTTCAGCTTATAGAAGCTGTTCTGGTCGTTTGCACCCGTGCGCTGCTTGGCAAGCTGCTTCATTTTGGAGACCGGGACAATGGAATTGACCTCTTCCTCCGTCAGGCCCAGCGCCAGACCCAGATTGGCATCCGGGTCGACGTCGGCTGCGAGGACGGTGCGCCCTTCGTCGGCGTAGAGACGTGCGAGCGTGGAGGCCAGCGTCGTCTTGCCGACGCCGCCCTTGCCGGTGATAGCTACTTTCATATCGGTAAAGACCCTCCGGGAAGATCTTAGATGCCGAGAGCCGCGCGCTTGGCTTCGATCGCGGCGATCATCTTGTCGCCGAGGCTCTCAATGTTGGTGTCGACGACGAAGTGCGCCTCGACCCACTCCTTGCAGCCCCGCGTCTCACCCTGCAGAAGCTCGGTGATCTCGCTGGAGCCCTTGGAGTACGGATCGACGCCGAGGTAGGTGTCGATGCCGGTCGCCACGACGTAGTTGCCGATGGAAACTGCCTTTTCAGACATCCATTCCGGCGCGCAGCCGCAGAGCGGAATCTGGGAAATGTTGATGCCCCAATCCTTTGCAAGATCGGAAGCAAGGATCATCATACGGGAAATATCAACGCAGGAGCCCATATGCAGGATGGGCGGGATGCCGACCAGCTTGCACACGCGCTTGAGGCCCTCACCGCAGTATTCGGCGGCGTCGAGATCCATGAGGCCTGCCTTGGCCGCGGCCTGTGCCGAACAGCCGGAGACGATGACGATGATATCGTTCTTGAGGAGCTTCTTCATCAGCTCGATGTGTGCGGTGTCGGGGCGGACCTTGGGGTTGTTGCAGCCGACCATTGCGACAGCGCCGCGCAGGACGCCGGCCTTGACGACGTCAGCCAGCGGCTTGAGCGTGCCGAGGGCGTCGACGTGAGAGTTGCACACGCCGTCGAGCTCCTTCTTGATGGCCTCGACCGAGTAGCCGACACGGGCCTTGGTCTTGAGGTTCGGAATGTTGACGAGCTCGGGCTTGCGGTTTTTGAAGTTTTCGATCGCCATCTTGATGATCGCCTTGGCGTTGTCCGCCGCGGTGTCCTCATGGAACTCGATGAAATCGGAGTCCGGCATGCGGGCGATGGGGGAGGTGGTGATGAACTTGGTATGGAAGCACTTGGAGAGCGGGCCGAGTGCCGGGAAGATGCACTGCACGTCGACGACGATGGCCTCGCAGGCGCCCGTCAGAACGACGTTTTCCTGCTGCAGGAAGTTGCCCGCCATCGGAATGCCCTGACGCATGGCGACCTCGTTGCCGGTGCAGCAGACGCCGGCGATATTGATGCCCTTGGCGCCGACGGACTTGGCCAGCGCGACCATCTCGGGATCCTGCGAATACATGACGATCATCTCGGAAAGAGACGGATCGTGGCCGTGGACGATGATGTTGACCATGTCCTTTTCCATGACGCCGATGTTGGCGGTGGTGTCAAGGGGACGCGGGGTGCCGAACAGAATGTCGGAGAACTCGGTGCCCATCATGGAGCCGCCCCAGCCGTCGGACAGACCGGCGCGCAGGGACTGCTTGATCAGAGCCTCCGGCAGCGAGGAACAGCCCATATGCGTCATGTGCAGCGACTGCGAGACCTCACGGTCGATCGCGCGCGGCTCGATGCCGGCGTCATGCCACAGCTTCTGGGTGTGCTCCGGTGCGCGCTTGAGGTAGCGCTGCACGCCGAACGGCTTGCCGTACTCGAGAAGACCCGTCTCGGCGACCTCGTGGGCCAGATCGTAGATATCCTTGCCCTCGGTCTCGATGCCCCACTCGGCGGCGATCTTCTTCAGCTTTTCCGGATCCTTGACCTGGTAGGAGCCGCCCTCTTTCGCCTGATAGAGCGTGTGGCAGATCTGACGGCCATGGTCGGAGTGCGTGGCTGCGCCGCCTGCGGTGAAGCGCAGATAGTTGCGGCCGACGATGCCGTGCACGTCGCAGCCGCAGATGCCGCGCGGCGCCTTGGGCGTGATGCGGCAGGGGCCCATGGAGCAAATGCGGCAGCAGGTGCCGGCTTCGCCGAAGCCGCAGTGCGGCGTCTGATTCTTGACGCGCTGCTGCCAGGAATCCGCGCCAACTTTTTTGCCGGTTTCAAGCAATTCGTTGGTCGCTGCTTCCATCTGTTCAACTGTGATTAAGCGATCCCAATCCATCGATGATGTATCCTCCTAAAATATGTTCTGAACCGGCCTGCGTACACCGGACGCAGAGCCGAAAGGGGCGGCGGACTGCCCGTGCGGACAGACCGAGCAGGCGCAGCTGCGCTTTGAAACCAAAAAGCGGCAGGATGCACCTCATATAGCTTGTGTCCATTTTACCAAGCGCCCCGAAAAAAGTCAACCGATGCGAACCCCCTGCGGGGGATCACCGGAAATCCAATTTTACGGAGAGAATAAAACATTAAAAATAGATAAAGTCAGAATTATCTACAAAATAATAGATAATTCTGACTTTATGCAGAAAATGATATGCGGTATCCGGATATTCCTTTTTTTATGATCCCATATGAACATTGATATGCGGATAGCACATGGTGATCCCGGCAGCGGAAAAGACCTCCTGCATCCCGTCGAGCACATCGTTATAGCACGTCCAATAATCCTCTGTGCGCGCCCAGAAGCGCAGGACATACTGGATCGAGCTGTCGCCGTAGGAGACGACGTGCGCCTCGACAGGCCGGTCGCGGAGCGTCTTTTCATGCGCTGCCGCAGCGGCGCAGAGGGCGGCGCGGACCTTGTCCGCCGCATCGTCATAGGATGCCGAAACCGTCACGTCGACGCGGCGCACGTCCTCGCTCGTCATGTTGACGATGCTGCCCGCCGTGACCTGGCTGTTGGGCAGATAGATGATCTGGTTGTCATAGGTGCGCAGGCTCGTATAGACCGCGCCGATGGTCAGCACGGTCCCGGCCTTGTCGCCGATCTGGACATAATCGCCCGACCGGAAGGGCTTGGCCGTCAGGATCATCAGCGCGCCCGCGACGTTGGACAGCGCCGTCTGCATCGAGAGCGAAACGGCAAGACCGGCGACGCTCAAAATCGCCAGCAGAGAGCTTGTATCGATGCCGAGCGTCCCGGCCACAAGCATGACGGCGATAAAGATCAGAACTGCCTTGGCCGTCGTGCGCAGGAAGCCGAAGATGGTGTGGTCAAGCTTCGAATGCGAAAACAGCTTGTCCGCCGCCTTCAGAATCAGCCGGATCAGCACTGCGCACAGAACCAGCAGCACCGCCGCATACAGCAGCTTTTCAAGCGTCAGCTTCGAGAAAAACGACTGCACCTGTTTTTCGTCAATGGCAGCCGAGTCAAGAACAGAAGAAAAGAACATAAAACCTCCTGTGCGTTATGGGTAGCACCTGCCCTACAGCCGAATGGGCAGGTATATACGAGTTTGCCGCAGACGTTCAGCTGCGCAGTGCGCTCAGGATCTCCGGGAGCAGCACGTCGCGGTTCTCCTCCGATACCTCGATCAGGCGCACGTTCGGGTGGCTGCGGATGGCGGCGGCGAGCGGGGTGTCGGCCTTTTTCTGCACCACGCCGAGGATGGGGACGCATCCATCCAGAAGCGTCCGGATGCGTGCGGAATACGTGTCCGCGTGCCGCTCCATGCGGCCGATCTCGTCCATCAGCACAAGGTCGCAGTCCTCCGCGCCCTTCAGCGCGTCCATGCCCGCCGTTTCAAACGCGTCCGGGAACGACGCGATGCCAAGTTCCGGGCGGCGGATGCCAACGCGGTTCTGTGCGCCGCAGAGCAGATCCTGCGCGGCGGCGGGATGCAGATAGACGGGTCTGCTGCCGTCCGCCTCCGGCTTTGCCGAGACGGTGCGGAAGCCGCCCAGCCGCTCCGGCTGCAAAGCGTCCAGCGCGGCGGCGATCAGCGTGCTTTTCCCGATCTGCACAGGACCGGTCAGAAATACGTGCATCCTTACCCCTCCTCCCGCGGCTTTTTCGCGGTCCCGGAGCGCTTCGCCCGGTGCAGGATCATCTCTGCCGCGATCGACACGGCGATCTCCGCCGGAGTCTGGCCGAGAATATCAAGCCCGATTGGCGCGTGAATGCGGGCAAGCTCCGCCTCCGGGATGCCGTTTTCCATGAGATACGCATTGGTCGACGCAATTTTATGGCGGCTGCCGATGCAGCCGATATACGTCGCGGGCGAACGCATCGCCTGCAGCAGCACCTCGCGGTCGGCCTGATGGCCGGGGGTCATGATGCAGACATAATCGTTTTCCGTGAGCGTCAGATGTGCGCCGATGTCCAGATAATCGCCGAGAATGACGCGCTCAGCCTGCGGATAGTGCTCCGGCGTGGCAAATCCCGGCCGGTTGTCATAGACCACAACGCGGAAATCGACCGAAGCCAGCACCGGCACGAGCGCTGCGCCGACGTGCCCGCCGCCGAAGATATACGCATAGCCCGCCCGCGTGAGCGGCTCGACGTAATAGCGCGGCTCACCCTTTTTCGTGACCGCATCCGCACAAAGCATCGGACGCAGCTCGTCCGGTGTGATGCAGCCCGTGAAGCGCAGACCATGCGCCTCGTCATAGGTCCCCATTGCGCTGACGCAGCCATCGTCCATGCGGTAGACGAGCCAGCTGTTCTGATTGCCGTTCAGAAGCTCCAGAATGCCGCGCAGCAGCGCGGTATCCGCCTCGGCCTGCGGGTCAAAATACTGGAAGAAGACCGTCACATTGCCGCCGCAGATCATACCGATGTCCGCGACCTCGTTGGGAGCCAGGCAGTAGCCGTGCACGAGGGACTGCTTCGTTTTCAGGACCTCCATCGCCAGCTTCCCGGATTCCAGCTCGACCGCGCCGCCGCCGACGGTGCCCTCCGTATGGCCGTCGGCGAAGACGGCCATTTTTGCGCCCGCACCGCGCGGCGTGGAGCCGGACGAGGCGAGAATGCTGCACAGCACGACGCCCTCGCCCTGCGCGAGCGCCTGCAGCATGGATGTGAAAAGCGCTTTCATACAAGATCCTCCATTCTGATCGTCAGGATGCCAAGCCGCTTGGTCTGCGGCAGATAATACGGGTACTGCGCGTTGTCCGTCCGCAGTAAACGCGGCAGGACGGCCTCGGGCGTGATCGCGCCGGGCGTTTCGTCCCGGCTGTAGATGCGGAAGAACCGGACGGCTTCGTCCAGCGACGCAAACGGCTGTCCGTGCTCCAGCTCCTGCGCGTCAAATTCGAACGGCACGCCCAGTTTGCGGAGCGTTTCGCAGGCGGCGGGAGCCGTCTCGCCGCGAATGGGCTGCTCTGTCAGAGAAAACCGGTGTAAATCGTAGTTCTTTTTGATGATAATGACTGTTTTCGCGCACTGTCTGCGCGCGACGGGAAGAATTTCCGCAAGACTGCCGAAAAAGCAGAAGACCATTGCGTCGTACTGCGTTTTGTCCTCCGACGTCAATAAATCGCAGTGCAGCGGCGTGATATTTGTGAGCTGCCGCGTTCGGATGGTCTGCCGCAGCACGTCCAGCGCCTCGTCAGACACGTCCGCCGCTGTGATTTTCTCGAAATACGGACTCAGCGCGGCGGATAACGCTCCCAGCCCGCACCCCGCGTCGCAGAGCGTGCGGCAGCCGGAGAGCCTGGGCGCGAGAATGGCGGCAAGGCGCGCGTGATAGTCGCTTTTTTCATTCGCCGCCTGCATGAACCGGATCATGTCCGGTGTCCAGACAAACATACCTCTATTCCTCCTGGGCGTAGGTAACCGCTGATTGAATCGGCAAGAGTTGTCAGCGAGAGATTTTGTCCCAAATGAAAGTTTGAAAACGCAGGAATACTTTGTGTATTTCAAGTTTTTCAAACTGCACAGTTGGGGCAAAAGCTCCGCTGACAACCGCAGACGATTTAATCATCGGTTACATAGGGCGTACAGACGGAAAAGACGCGGCTGCCGGCCTGCACCTGCGTGACGGCGACCGGAACGCCGTAGAGCGTCTGCAAAAGCTCCGGCGTGAGCACCTGTCCCGGCAGGCCGAAGGCCAGCACCCGTCCGTCCTTCAGCGCCAATACCTTTGTCGCATAACGGAAGGCCTGATTCGGCTCGTGCGTGGAAAAAATGACGCTGTAGCCACCCGCCGACAGCGCTTCAATGCGCCGCATGACGCGGAAGCTGTTGCCATAGTCAAGACTCGCTGTCGGCTCGTCCATGATGAGCGTGTGCGCGTTCTGGATCAGCGCCCGGCCGAGCAGCATCAGCTGCCGTTCGCCGCCGGAGATGCGCGTACACCCGCGCGAAGCCAGCGCGCCGATGCCAAGCTCGTCCAGAATCCGCTGCGCTGCGTTCGTCTGCTCCCGAGAGGGGCTGTCAAACGGCCCGAGCTGCGCGCCAAGGCCCATCAGAACGCTATCGAGCACCGTATGGTCGAACGCCGGACTGTAGGACTGCGGGATATACGCAAGCTCCGCCGCCAGCGCGCGGCGGGAATAGTCCCGCACGTCGCGGCCCGCGACTTTGACGCTGCCGCGCTTCGGCTCCAGAAAGCCGAGCAGACAGCGGAACAGCGTGCTCTTTCCCACGCCGTTCGGGCCGAGCACGGCAATGCGTTCGCCCCTGTCTGCGCAGAAGCTGACGCTTTTTAATACGTCTGCCTCGCCATAGGAAAACACAAGGTCAGATACCTCAAGCTGCATCCCGCGCGCCTCCCTTCACAATTAAATAGAGGAACAGCGGCGCGCCGACGAGGGCCGTGAGGATGCCGAGCGGAATTTCGCCCGTCGTGAGACACCGCGCCAGATCGTCGACCAGCATGAGAAAGCTTGCGCCCAGCAGCATCGAGCACGGCAGCAGAAGCCGGGTGTTCTGTCCGACGAGCAGACGGCAGATGTGCGGGATCACGAGTCCCACCCAGCCGATCATGCCGCTGATGGAGACGCTGGCCGCCGTTGCAAGCGTCGCGCAGACGATGACGGCCAGCCGCAGGAGCTTCGTATTGACGCCCATGCTGCGCGCCTCAGCCTCGCTGATGGTCAGCAGGTTCAGCCGCCAGCGCAGGAAAAACAGCGGGATCAGGCCCAGCAGAATGGGGACCATCGCAAAATGCAGATCGTCCAGCCGCACAGCGGTCAGTGCGCCCATCAGCCAGTAGGTGATGGCGGGCAGCTGCTCGTTCGTGTCGGCGACCAATTTAATAAAGGAGGTTCCGGCGGAAAACAGCGACCCGACCATCACGCCCGCCAGCACCATCGCCAGATTCGAGCGCATCCGGCTCAGCCGCCCGACCAGATACGTCAGCCCCACCGCCGCAAGGCCGAAGAGGAACGAGCCTGCCGTGATGACGGCGTAGCTCGCGCCGAGCAGAATCGCCAGCGCCGCACCGAAGCATGCGCCGGTCGACGCGCCCAGCAGATCGGGCGACACCATGGGGTTGCGGAACATGGCCTGATACGACGCGCCCGCGGCAGAGAGCGCCGCGCCGATGAGCGCGGCGGACAAAATGCGCGGCAGGCGGATCTGGATGACGACGGAGGCCTCCTCCGGCGTCCATGTGGGCGCGAGGCGCAGATGCCCGCGCGAAACGCCCGACAGCGCCCGGTCTGCCAGCAGCCGCGCGGTCTGTAATGCCGAGACGCGGTACCGGCCCAGCAGGAACGACAGAAAAAAGACCGCCGCCAGCAAAATCAAAAGGATCAGGACACACCGCCTGCCCGTTTTTTCAGGTTTCATCAGCCTACTCCAAACAAAAGCGTTGTTTTTCATACCGTACCACCCTTTGCGTCTTCCTGTCAAGCAAAAGGCGCCGGATTTTATTCGGAATTGCCGAATCTTACAGAAAATCCGCCCCTGCGCGGGCCGGACGAGCTGAACAGGCAATATGCGTATTTTATTGCAGCATATGCATTGCGATTTCGTCCTCAATCAGCACGTTTACACTGCTTCAGATACTCTTCTCTTGTAATCATCATGTGGAGAAAACCGTCCTCCACGCCTAACTCCCGAAAGCCTGCCCTGCGATGGGTCTCCCATGCAGCGATTTCGTTCCGGGTGACCGCGAAGTCGTTATGGATCCTGAAAATGCTGCAATCACGGAACGCGTGATCCAGCATCAGCCTCAGCGCGGGAACGGCATAGCCCTTGCCCCGGAAGGGGGCATACATCACAATGCCCATATCCCACCAATCATTTTCGGGCGTATAGTGGAAATTCACATCGCCGATCCATGCGCCATCTAGGCTGCGTTTGATGTAAGCATAGAAGCGCTCCGGCTCATTTCCGACCCAGCTATCGTACCAATCGGCAAGCGCCTCGTCCGGGCAGTCGATGCAGCCGGTGTCCCGATGGTAGCCCGCATAGGCAACATCCCAGCCCGCGTTGTAAGCCATCGTTTCCGGGTCAGCCATCATCTGCTGATAGAACCACAGATCTTCCCGCTTGGGGATGTACAGTTCAAGCTCTCGTGTAATATATGCCATAACGCGCCTCCGTATTTTTAGGATAATCTATGGTCGATCGTGTTTTATCATATTCTTATCACGCCATCAAGCGACGATACGCATGGCGGCTTCGAAAAATACCGCTGCTTCGTTAGACACGCGCTGTGTCCGGCGATTTTATAGACGGACAATTTATGGGGAGGCGACAATTTCTGCGCCTCTCGCAGAAGGCCGCGCGATAAACCGCCGCAGACATTCGTTGATGCAAATATCTGCGATGGGCCAAAGTATTTATCGCGTATGCAGGACCTGCGCCGCCCGATCCGGGTAATCCGTGATCAGCGCGTCCGCGCCGACGCTGGCGAGATAGGCCATGTCTTCCTCGGCATTGACTGTCCAGTACTGAATGGCCAGATCATGCGCGTGGGCAAAGTTGATGACCGTTGTGGTGCCGAGGTTGATGCCGAAGCTCGACTCCGCGTTGCCGAACGGCAGCTGGAGCACGTCGTAGGAGCAGGTGAAATCCGTTTTGCCGGTCAAGGCGGCAAAGTAGAACTGCACGACCTCCGCGGGCTGGCGCTGCGGTGCATGTCCGGGTAGTTCGCCGTGATGTAGTCCGCGACCTCATCGCGGAAGCTGCCGACGATGACGCGGTCGAGCAGATTTCGCTCGTTCAGCGTCGCATACAGCTGGTCTGCCGCGGCCAGACCGACCTCGCCGCCGTCCTTGATCTCAATAATGTACCGATAGTCCCCGGCAGAGGTCAGATAGTCCAGCACCTCGTCCAAAGACAAAATGCGCAGCTCGTCCGGCACGGCGTCGCCGTGTAAATCCGTATACGGCGTTTCGCCCGCGTCATTTACGAACTGCGCCGCTATGTTCAGCTCCTTCAGCTCTGCCAGCGTCTTATCCCGGACGAGCACGTTTTCCGCTCCAAACACGGTCACGGCATCCGACACGCGGCCGAGCGTGGAATCATGCGAGAGCACCAGAACGTCGTCCGCCGTCATATGCAGGTCGAACTCGAAATAATCCACCTGCACATCCGGGTTTTCCGCACAGCCGCGGAACGCCGCCAGCGTCTCCTCCGGGAACTCGCCCGCGCCGCTGCGGTGCGCCGAGATCGCCGTTTCACCGGTGATGAACGGGTTGTTCGTTTCGTATTGCTTCAGATTTTTCGGATTCGAACGATGATGGAACTGCGCAATGCCGATAATTGCAATCACAACTACGATGCAGAGCAGCACGAGAAGGCTCCTGCCGATGACTTTTTTGACTTTCATGATGATTCTCCTGACTGTCATATTTGCATAATCTATGGTCAATCGCATTTTATCATATTTTCCGCCGCGCCATCAAGAGACGATACGCATGATGGCTGCGAAAAATGCCGCAGGCTCGTTAAAACAATGCGGCATCCGCCGTACATCTGCCGGGCTCATACTCCCGTGTCAGCGGGCATATACTCCAATAGCATACACAGCCTGGAGGTGCCCGTATGACAGAGGACTTACTCACCAGAGCCAGAGAGCTGGCTGTGTACATCATCGAGAACCGCGCCACCATCCGGCAGGCGGCAAAGCACTTCGGACTTTCCAAATCGACCGTGCATACGGAAGTGATAAATTAGAACGGTTAATATGGGCGATAGAGTAAGAAGCCCATGTAGGCAAATAAGCGGCATAGATCAGTACCGGGAACGGGCTGGTCTATGCCGCTTATTTTGCATTTTGGAGGAAGTGTGACCACACACTCCGACAAAATAGGGTTTCCAAAGGGTATCCCTTTGGCACACGACTTTGTTTGCAAAGTGTAGTGTGTTATACCTGCTGTCACGGCTGATGGGCAAAATGAGGGTTTCGCCGGATGGAAACACTCATTTTGCCCGACAGGAAAACGGACAGGTTTTTGCGGATGGGAATGAGCAAAAGCTGGGCGATTTCGGGAGTGGCAGCAGGCATATGACGCACCTTAGCTCTTGATAAAGTGATACTTGTGTTGCCGCAGAGCAAAGGCTTGCTCTCCTCCTTCAAGGATTTCACAGATATGTTCCTGTATACCTTTGCTGTTTAATATGCCTGAGATGACTTCCCCATTTTCTTCAACAACAGGATTATTGTCCTCAATCGAACCGCCACGATATTCAAAGCGGTATTGTTTATTCGGGGCATTTTTTCCTTTTTGATTTGCAACTATCACCAACTCAGCATCACCACCAAGTACAATATTGGCATTATGTGTAACGGTAATGATTTGCCTATCAACCTTCTTCTCTTTAATAAATCGTATCAACTCATCGAAAATTGATCTGTTATCAAGGTCGTCCTCGGGCTGGTCTATAAGAATCGGGCACCTGCTTTCAGCAAGGCTAATAAGAAGCCTAAGTAAAACCAAAGCTTTCTTGCCTGGTGACATATCTTGTATATCGTCATTATCCATTCGGACAACATAGTCTATATTATACCAATCCGACAAAATTTCACGGAGAGCAGATTCTACAGTACAACCACCTTTTAGTTGCAGAGTATCTTTTGAGTTGGTAAGGATTGCCTCGATAAACGCTTCAATATGTTCCGAAGATAGTACATCTTCTGTTATTTCGCGGAGGTTGAATGCATGAAATCTTCCAATTGACCTATTATCTAATAGATCCGAAATTTTCCGCACGAGTTGATCAATACGCAATACTTTTCTTACTGAGAATTCCAATTCGTCTGTAGAAGAAACAAAGCCACTATTAATGCTGTCTACATACGCAAGATATATTTGGCTGAAAGTAGAAAACGATTGGCTTAACTCATGTAAGTTTTGCTTATACTGTGCCTGCACTGTGCTTAGCTGGGTTTGGTATTCAGAAAGTTTTGCCAACCGTTCTCGCTCCTTTACAATAGAAGCAGAAAGTTTGCTTATCCGTTCATTGCCGTCCATTTTCGGCTTTAATATAGCAACTCTTTCTTCATACTTGCTTATAGCTGACTCAATATCTCCGCATTTCTTACGAGCCGCTTGTAAAATTTCCTCTTGTTTGGCAGCCCAAGCTTCATCAGCGATCTTTTTTACTTCTTCAATGGCGTTATCAAACAACTCGTTAAAAACCGCAAATGCACTATTAGAAGAGAACTTTATATCTACAACGGATTGAATATCTTGGATCTGTTCAATTTCTTTGGTCGCTACGGAGTATGACTCCCTTAGGGTTCTTGCATTTTCTATTGAACTTTGATATTCTGCTATTTCAGTTTCCGTAACATTATATTCTTTACTAAGTTGTTCTAATTGGTCATTCAATTTTTCAAGTTCAGCTTCGATTGCTTCCTTGTCGCCAATTCCTTTACATCGCTCATAAAGTTCTTCCCGATTTTTCACAATCTGCAAGAAGTCTACAATCGACTTCGCAATTTGTTGCTTCTGCTCGGAAATTTTTTGGAGCATTAAGCGGTATGCTTCGTTGCACTTTTGATCTTGCAGAACAATGTCTTGGATAATGGTATCAATCTCCGTTGTTTCTTGTTCTTCATCACTTAAACGGTTTAAATAAGTCTGCGGAATGTAAACAATTTTCCGCTCTTTGCTCTTATCATCACTACAAACCCCGTCACGCCAATAAACCTTTAACTCCGGAATCTGTTTAACATTGGTTGCTGCGGTTTCCTGTTTTTTCTCTACTTGCTTCCTATCTATTGCCGTTGCCATATTATGAAGGAGCAGAGATTTCCCGGTTGATTTTCCTCCTATGATACATGTAAGCTGGTCGCTAAAATATATGGGTTTTGGCGAGAAATCTGCATTTCCCACTATCTCAACTCGGTCAATCACATAATATTCTGGCTTTTCATCTGGAACACTACTGCTAATACGCACACGCTCTTTTGGTTCATAAAGGACTTGCTTCAATCCCTCAAAAGTTGGATCCGCTTTAATCCAGCAGAAACGATTGTCCGCAGGGGCAAACACTTTTTTGTTAGTATGGGCATCACAGCCATGAATACAGGGCATTAACGAGCCACACTTTTCTTTCACAACATCTATAGAGTCAGGACCTTCTCCAAGGAAGTATGATATATCTTTTGAATTGGAAGAAAACACCATGTCAGAAAGTTGGTAAATTGCTCTCCGGGTAGCTTCTAATTGGGAAATATTACCTAAAAAATAGTCACTATGGGCACGAAGCCCAGATGCACCATCTGTACTACTATTTGATACTACAATAATGGTTTTTTCCTTTAATTGAGGATTGTACTTAAAAACATCAGACAAAGTTTCTAAGGAAATCACATATTGGGATAGACCTATTTTAAGGGCATCTTCATCACTTAAAGATTGACTCTTCTGGAAATCACGGCCTAATCGAACCAACTCACTTTTTGTAGCACTATACTTGTTGTGATTATATTCAAATTTCAAATTAGCAAAAAAACGCCCCTCTAATTCCCCAACAATGCTTGGATCAAATAAGCAATGTATATTTATGGGGGAATCTGATGCAATTGGTGTTATTCTCAACTCCACATTGGGAAAAACAAGTTTAACACTATCAGGGAGCCTGTTATCTGCACATACTTTTAGATAGTTATCTATTGAAAGATAATCTGTAATTGCTATAGCGCAAATTGAACGCAAAGAATCGCTTCCGTCCCCTATATAATCACAGATAGAAGTATAGAAATTATCCCATTTTTCATCAGTTGTTTTTCCTATATATTGATCTGCTTTTTTAGTGAAGGGCGTATGTAAATGCAGTTCCCATCTTCGCCATTCAGAACCTCTATTCATGCTATCCTCCGAAAATTAATTACCTGAATTAAATTCAACAAGTTTCTCCCAATCAATACTACCATCCTCAAAGCAAAACTCTTGGGTAAACTCACGAACGAGCCGATTTGAAGCTTTTTGATAGGAAGCATCGAATTCTTCCACATATTTCTCAGGGAGCTTATCCATGAAGCGGATCAGTTTTATGTAGAATTCTTCATCGCCAGTCAATTCTGTCCAGAAATCCTTGCCTGCCAATTCCATATAGAATTTGGGAAGCCCACGGCTGGATGTTTTCTTTTTTCCGTAGCCATAGCCTACAATCGGGACAAAGCGTTTCTTTGCCTGCTGTGCCAGCTTGCTTGCCGCCATAAAGTTCTGCTCCTGTTTCTTGCGGCTGTCCGCATTGAAAACGCTTGTGCCAGATTTTACAGCAATAGCATAGATAGTGTTGTCCCGCTCTACCATAATGTCAACGCCTTCTGCCAATGCCTTTTGTCCTTGTGCAGCAGCAGTAGCAATAGGTTCAAAGAAAACATTTCCAAATATTGTTTCCTCGGACGAGGATACAAAGGCAGCAAGGATTGCATCAATAATCTGTGCTGCCCCATTCATAGCCTTCGCCCGAAACAGGTACGGGTTCTTGCGCTTCATAACCTTTTTGATGTTGAGCTTGTCAATATTGCTGATTAAGTTAGTGTAAAAATTATCCAATGAAGTCGCAATTGCTTCTACGATAGCTTCTTCATTGTAATTACTATTTATTGGCATAACAGCTTCCTCCTATTTCGATAGCTTGTTTCAGCTTTTGATGGATGTCTGTCCCTCTGAATCGTTTTGTGCGGATTTCAGCAGATTGATCCGCAACAGAGAGTACGGCATTTCCCAATGCTAATGCCAACCCAACCGGTACAGCGTTGCCAATCTGCCTATATTTTGCAACACTTGTCCCCATGAACTGCCAATCATCAGGAAACTGCTGAATACGGGCATATTCCCTGATACTCAAAGGTCGATCTTGGGTCGGATGGCACATCATAGTTGCTTTTTGTACCGGGGAGGTCACTAAAGTTGGTGAAGGCTGGCTATAAGATAATCTCCGATAAAATCCAACCTTCCCACCGCCAGAGCCATAGGCACCACCCATAGCTTCTTTCCGAATATCTTCCGGTAGGTCACGCCAATTTCCGCCCTCTGGGACAAGGCGGAGATATGCAAGACGGTCTTTACTAAAAGCTGCACATTCCCCACAATTATTTTCCAAATCCCGGATAGTATCGTTCAAGGTACGCCAGCGGTATTGCGAGTCTTGGTGCATCTGGAAGTGTGTTGGGAATGGTAAGAAAATATTTTCATTGTCCCGGCTTCCAATCAACACAAACCGTTCCCGGAATTGAGGTACGCCATAATTGACGGCATCCAAAATCCCATACACCGTTTTATATCCTAATTTATCAAATTCAGAAAGGATAACATCTAATACAGTTCCTAAATGTTGCTCAGGGTCATTTTTGTCACGCTCCGCAAGGGGCATATGCTTTAAAGGGGCAGACATAATCCCCTTTACATTTTCCATAATAAAAAAACGGGGACGGATATAGTCAATCATACGGATAAAATCCATGAATAAGCTGCCTCGTGGATCGTTAATTCCCAGCCTCTTACCGGCAGTAGAAAACGGCTGACAGGGTGGACCACCGCAAATCAGGAAAGGTTCTCCCTGTGCTAATCCAGTCTGTTCCAATAAAGCTGCTTCATTGATTTCACGGATGTCACCGCCCAGAACCTTATGTCCATTTGCACGCATAGTTGCAACACAAGCAGGGTCAAAGTCTTGTCCAATTACGATGTTGAGACCAGCTTTTGAAAGGCCAATATCCAACCCCATTGCCCCTGAAAACAGGGAAATCACATCCCGATTTGAGGCATTATCTTTAAAGTGTAATAAATTCATGTATATCCTCCCATTAAATCTTTTCTCCATCTGGAAGGACAAAATAGCGTTCAAATGAACACCCCAATGTTTCTGCCAGATATTCTAAATCAGAGATTGTAAAGCTTTCCCGTTTCATTTTTGAATTGAAATTCTGAGGGGTGGTCCCCATACGTCTTGCCAGTTCCGCAACACTGATATTGCAACGTACACAAAGCACCTTAATCTGTTCTGATATTGTCATAAGGGTACTCCTTTTATTTTATCAATATAACAATTGAAGATATAAAATTATAGTTTTATATCTTCAACATAGTCCCTTGTTCCCTCTATCATAACATCAAATTGGTTCATCTGCAATTCAAAAATCAAATCTTCGACGGCTTGTACACATTCCCCTATGTGTTTTTGTATCTCTTGTCCCCAAAAATGCAGGGGAATCCAATCCATAGCAATTAGTTTGAAATCATTTTCCCGGTCACGGGCCATATTGCGTTCGATTTTTTTGATCCAATATTCCCGGTTATGGCCAAGCTTTTGTTTCTTGACTTCCCAATTATAGCCATGGAAGAACTCGCTATCGCAAAAGATAGCAATCCTGTATTTTGTTATAGCTATATCGGGCGTCCCCGGCAGCTTTTTATAATTTTTCCGATACCGGATACCTTTGTGCCAGAGTGCTTTCCGCAGTATAACCTCAATACTGGTATCTTTTCCCTTAATATGGCTCATAGTTCGGCTCCGCTGCTCCGGGGTCATTACATCACCCATGGTTCTTCCTCTTTTTGAGCATCGCCTGCTTGTTCCATCATCTTTTTTGCCAGTGCTTGAAACTGCTTGATGGTTTCCTCGTCCATCGGAAGAAGCTTCCCAATCTGTCCGGCAATCATAGCAGTTACATCGTCCATAGAAAGCGGCTCCTGCTGGTGGTCTTTCATGGTTTCCTGCATGGTTTGGAACATAGCGGCGGTCACAGCTTCTCCAGGCTGTTCTCCGTTGTCCATATCTTTCTTAATATCTCGCAGGATAGCAAGAAATACATTCTTAATTTTTTCAATCTCCGCTTCATGTTCTCCCATCTTCTGTGCGTTCAGAAGTTGCAAATCCTGTCTTGCTTCTGCCCGATGTTCCGGGTGTTCTTTCATCAGATCGGACAGGGAAGCTGTTGCCAGTTCAATCAGCTGGTTTCTTGCCATGATACCCTTTGCCGCTGTGTCTTGAAAATAAATCCGTATCAAATCCATCAGTTTCGGGAAGTTCCTGTGTTCCAACAGACGGTTGAGGATTTGCACATCGACTGTACCTGTCACAAGCCCTCTCACAGCTCCCTCGGACAAGCCCAATTCTGAAATATCATAACTTTTACGGACACTCAAAGTAGACAAACCCAGTATGTAGTCCGTTGATACCTTAAATTCCTTTGCCACGCCTATAAGAATATCGCTGCTGACCGTCTTTGTTTCACCGCTGACAATGCGGCTCAACTGGGAAGCAGATACGCCTATCTTCTCCGCAAGCTGCTTTTGAGAAATATGATTGCCGTTGCACAAATCAGAAATCCTCTGTCCGGGTGTTCCGGGTAAAGCCATACACAGCACCTCCTTTTCCTATTTCCCATTATACAGAAAAATTGCAGAAATGCAATTTTGAAATGGAATATTGCCCTAAAATGCAATTCTCGCAAGATTCCGGAAATTGCATTTTTTTCGTGTAGACTTAGGGTAGTTCATCGATGAGCCGCACCTTGAAAAAGTGAATGACCGTCCGAAAAGGAATACCTCTCCCGGAGAAGTAGCGCATTTGCGTACCAAAGGAGAACCACGCCGCAGAAATGGGGCAGGAAGCCTTTCCGGGAAGAACGGCAACAGAAAAATGGAGGAAACACATGAAAGAGAACACATATAAACGACTGCTGCCCATAGAGCACAGGCAGGACGGTTCCCTTTACCGCCTGACACCGGTACAGAGGAAACAGGCAAACGCCCTGATCCGCCGGGAGTGCTGCTGTTATGAGGAC
>OIZB01000589.1_pt1 | contig 26705 bp, 25 predicted proteins | sample 1588401 | NCBI WGS metagenome assembly OIZB01 (sample SAMN03283270) | human gut metagenome | biome: human-associated habitat; material: feces | host: Homo sapiens | place: USA | collected 2013
TTGGAAGCTTATCTGCATCCTCAGCTGCCAGAGTCCATGTACCCTCAACCTTCGTGTCACTGTTTAGTCCTGCTGTCACAACTGCCTTTGTCATATCTGCCTTTTCAAACATGGCAGATACCGTATTACCATAAGTACCGGAAAGAACCGGTGCAGTCTTTACATACGGAGTCGGCTTTGCAGTGGTAAATTCAATAGCAGGCTCCGTTAATGCCGTTATATTGCCTGCCTTGTCAATGGCTGCTATCCAGACTGCAGTTTTCTTACTTGGATACAATGGAAAATAAACGTCCGGCTTTCCAAAATCACCTATTTCAATTTTATTATCACCTTTTGTTCCTGTCGTTTTGAAGATTGCAGGTGTCCAACTCGCAACAAAGTTTTGGTTAGCATTACTATACTTAAGTCCCTCCGTACGAACTTCCCATTGTCCACAATAAAGATTTTCGTCCGGTTTAAAATTCCACCCATTGCGGGGCGCCCATTTTCCATCGTTTTCGACAGCGAACTGTGGGTACTTTGGCTCACCTTTCATATAACTTTCAATATCTCTTTTGCAGTCGTCGTAGGTGTAGCCAGTAACCCCGTCAAATACTCCTTCGGATACAAAGAACCACATCAGCGTTGCATCCTCGCTTAAATTAACCTTGAGTATCGCCTCTGTATCCTTCAGGGTACCGTCTTCTTTCTTCGGCTCAGTTACTGTCACGACAGGAGCGCTCGCATCCTGTACCAGTCCTTCGGTACAGATATAATCGCTCTGATTTCCTGCGTTATCCATCGCATAAGCATAGACTACATAGCTACCATCCTCGCCTAATGCGCCATGAATGGTTGCACTGTCCGACAGCCAGTTTCCTGCATCTACCTGCGTAAATTTACCATCGGCTGCCAGAGTGTCCAGTTCTGCTTTGGTCTTTCCCGTTGCCGAAGCAGTGTCTGTGATCTGGTCAATATAATAGTAATACTTAGATACCCCACTTACCTTATTCACGCCCTCTTTTGCATCGTTTGCATGAATCTTAATATCCAGTGTTGTATCATTGTAGAGGTGTCCGAAGCTGATCTTATTTAAAAGTGTTCTCCACCAGTTATCTTTGATCTGGATGCCATAACCATCTTCCTTGCCATCTGCATCTGCCCAGGTCGGTGCGGTGGTATCAATGTTTATCGTAATCTCTACAGGAACAATAGATTGATTCCATGGGTCTTTTCCATATAAAGTTACGGTATGCGTGCCTTCTTCCTTAAAGGTATAACCCGGATTTTTGCCTGCAACCGCATCTTCCAGGCTTGCATAAAACACAACTTCATCGCTTACAATGGCATATTTTCCTTTGGCGGTCCGATATACTATATTTTTCCAGTCAGATACTGGATTGTCTGATGTTACATCATTTTCCGTAAACGTAGCAGGTATGCCGTTTTTCCACCAGTTGGAATCCTCATTGTACCAACAATTCTTGGATACCGTGGTCTGTGCCAGAGTAAACGCATGGGCAATGTCAAAGTATCTGACGAGCTCACCCTTATAATTGCCAATTCCGGTAAAGGTAATCTTTCCATCTCTTTTACCGCTTGTCACCTCCGTATTATTCTCAGCACTTACGGTGAAATCTTTGTCTTTGTCCAGAACTCCCTGGTCATTTCCCGGCTCATTTTTCCGGTTTGAATCTGTGATTCCTCTATCCCAGTTTTCAGGAATGATCGGCATACCGGTGTAATATACCGTGATACCTATATCATCCAGATGGATCACGGAATCTGTTAAACTTCTCGGCTCAATGGTCGCTTTCACGCCAATAGGGAGAGAAGCACACATATTTTTTCTAGCTTCATGTATAGAAACATAAATTGTATAGTTTCCGGCATTGGTTATCATATGATTCTCTGTAACCGGATCATTTATTTGTTTATAACCTTGAGAAACTCCATTTTCATAATACATAAGTACAAAATAATAGGTAAAATTGCTGGCAAATCCATCCGTTTCCATTGTTTTTCCAGTACAGGGTACGATCAGCCCATCAGCAACCGGAATCATTGTCTGGCTATCAACAGCGTCTGCCTTAAGTCTGACGGTTCCATACTGAACAGCTCCATGGGCTTTCCCATCATAGGTTCCCTGATAGCCACTAAAGCCTTCTCCCACAACTTCACCATCTCCAATCGTGAAATAGTGCTCAATCGTGCCGTAATAGCTGCCCTGTCCGGTGATCGTAACTTTCGGTGCTTCATCAGCCTTGAAATCGCTTCCACCTTCTTCATTCCTGTAGCAGTCTATATTATTGGCATAGACCACATAATAATTTGCTTTGGAAATGTCTGCATTTGCAGGGTCTGTGGAATCCTGTGCCAATTCTCTGCCTGATTTATATGAGGGCCCAGTCAGCGACTTATTGCCATTCGCAGTATCCAGTGTAACTCCTGTCATCACCTGCGGATAGCTGTCGTAGGTACGGCCTACCAGACCTTCGATATGAAGGTGTCCATTTTTATAGGCTTCCGCAAGGTCCGTCTTTTGGCAGCTATCGCAATAGCCATAGTCATCCTTCGTATGTGCCTTAAGGGTTACCTTAGAAGACGGCATCGTGAAGGAAAGGTCTGTCGTTTTTATCGTTACTGCATTGCCGCCATAAGGCTCATAAGAGCAGACCTCACCCGTGACCTTAATTTTCTGGTCCGTCGTACCTCCATTACTGTACAGTCCGTAGGTTGCACCGTCCCTCTGCGTGACATTTGTGTCATTTTCTTTGTCTGTGGGCAGAGTGATACCACCAAGCTCTATCGGAAACCATACCTTAAATGCGCTGGCTCCTTGCTCTATTCTGCTGGCAATATCGCCAGCAGAGTCATGATTGCAGTAGATGCTGGCATTCAGATTACTTTCATCTCCTGTAAACGTATCAGGTATTTTTGCTCCCTTCTCTATAACTATCTCAGCCTTGCCAGAAGGAACCGTTACATCCTTTAGTCCAGCTACACCCTCGCCCAGCCGCAGTACAGCGGCATCCTGCGCCTGTGTACCTTTCGTATTACCAAGAAAGGCTATGTTTCCAACCACGTTTATATTTTCTATGGTAACATCCTGCTCCCCTGTCTTAAACAGGCTGTTTACCCTACCCGTCAAGGTATGTGGCTCATTACCCTCTGAACGCAGCGTTATCTCAGCTGGGAGATACGCTTTATTAGCCAACGCATAACCCCTAGTAGCTTCTGCATCCTTCAGCAGCAGAATTTCCAGCTTCTTCCACGTCGTATATTCCTGCAGATTGTTCAAATTCGATTCCGTAGCTTCCAGACAACTCATAGCAGCATCCCATGTCAGAAAGTACTTTGTTTTTGTCTTACCGTCATTTTTCTCTATCTGAAACTTTACAACAGCCAAAGATGCATCCTCTGGTGTATCAGCGGGAAGTACCTTTACATTGTTCAGCGTTTTTTCCGTTCTGCTTATATCGGTCTTAATACCAGATGAATAAAAGGCATAACCATCTGCCAGTGTATCCTCGATAGCATAGCGCTGTTCTTCATCAAGCAAATCGTCATTGCTTCCAGGAAAAGCAACCAGAGTAATTATCTTATACTCACCACCCGAAAGCGTTACTTCTGCACGCAGCTTCTTACTGTGGTCTATCTGCAAAGTATCTATCTTTGTATCAGCTCCGGATACGCTAAGAGCCGCACCGCCGTATACGCAAACCTCACTTCCCTTATACTCACCTCCGGTAATTGTACAGGAAATGCCTGTATTGTCGCTATTAGCATTTCCAATATAAATACTTTGGCTGTAATAACCGCCTTTTAATTCTCCAGTCGCACCGCTGGAAAATCTCAAGTTCTTCGTATAATTACCATTCTCTACCGTAAGCTTTGCTTTGTTCTGAATAGAAACTGGGGCGTTCAGTGTTCCATTCTGTCCCGTGCCTGCGTCTTTAAAGACTGCCTTCACACCTTCGCCAATGATATAAAGACCCTTTCCTGTAACGGTACAGCCATTGAGGTCCATACAAAAATTGACATTTTTTGTACCCCCATCTATTTTCCACTCGCTTCCTGTCTCAGAAATATTTTTCAGGATTTTCAACGTAATTTCAAGGTCTGCATCCGCATCAGCAGCATTTACTGTAGCTATAACTGCATCGAATGCTTTCGTAAGTGTTGCATAACGTGTTGTATTCCCACCTACCGTAACTTCCGCAACACCTTCTTCTACCGTAAAAGCAGCCTTTTGGGAGGTCGCCGTATATTCACCGCAGGTCGCTACACAGTAGTATTGATAGGTGCCTGCCAAAAGTCCTGTAGGAATCTTGTAGGTCGCAGATGTTGCACCCTGCCCCGTTTGTTCTACTTTGTTTTTTGTTGTTCCATTTATTGTTTCATCGGCATACCACTGATAGGAGATACTGCCACTGCCAGATACCGCTTTTACGGTTAGCTCAGGTGCCTCGGCAGCGGTATAGTTTTCCATCACAGTTTCCGCTCCACTTGAAATCGTAGGATGCGTTGCGAAATAGAGCGGACTTTTAACAGCCGTTACCTTTTTCCCTTTTTCTGTCCACCTGGCTGTTAGGTTTGCATAGGTACCATCCTCATACTGTAAGGTATAGCCGACCTTCAGAAGGTTCTGCAGGGTTTTCTTAGAATTATTAGCTTCAATCGCACAGCCTGAAACAGGGGCAAAGGTTCCTCCTGCAATCTGGCTGTTATCGGGCAGTAAAAGACGTCCGTTAAAGCTTCCATTCTCGATGACTACGGCTACCTTACCATAGCTGGTATTCATTATAGTACCTTTGCCAGCATCTGCCGTTAAAGTAGCGCCTTTCTCAACTGTAATTTTAACGTTATAATTACCATTGACTTTGACGCAGTAACCCCCACTGTTCTCATTTTTAATAACTGCGCCATCACCAATGGTACAGTCGGAGCAGCTGTCCATAAACATAATAGCGCCATAGCCAGACGCAACATTTCCGGTCACCTCCGTATGGGTAATTGTACAGGCGTTACTGTCACAAATAGTAATGACGCCTTCCTGACTACCATTACTTCCACTAATATTTGCTTTGTCAATGGTACAGGTCGCACCACTCCACATCGCAACTGTGGAACCGGTTCCAGCATTTTTGATTGTGACATGCTCAATTTTCAGCACTCTATCTACAGTTATCAGTCCATCTCCTTTTAATCTATTTTGCCCAAATTGATAGTTGCCTGTAATCGTTCCCTCCTTCGAGCCGGATGAGGTAATTGTTATATTTGCTCTTTTAAAATATAAACGCGCATTGTCCCCCTGTAGTGTCAATGTATGGCCATTCAAATCCAGCTCTATCTCTTTTGCCAAACCGGTACCAATGGTAAGCGCACTTGTTATGGAGGCATCATCATTCAACAGTTTAATGGAAACTTTTTCCAGGTTTGCGCTTCCATGCTTGCCAATCCATGTTGCAAGGTCCTGATCGATGTATTTTTTCTGTGCAGTCCCGTCAGCTTTCATTTCTGTTACTTCAATAGTTCCATCAGCCAGCAATGCAATCCCATATTCGCCTACAAGCACATAGATGGTCGGAAGCTCCACGTCTTTACCCAATACGAGCTGGTTGCCGTCTCCATCCTCATCCGGCAGTACCGGCGTATAGGCATAGCAGAAGCCGTTTGACGCTTCACTGCTGTCAAATTCTTCTGCGTCGCTCTCTTCCACATTCAGCTCCCACTTGATGTTTTTCAGACGGATTTTCTCCGTCGTTGTCTCTGTCTCAGAGGACGCTGCTGCGTCAGCGCTGCCTGTCGTCTTTACACTGTCTGCATTATCGGATGTAGATGCTGTGTCGGTTTTCTTTGCATTGTCTGCAACGTCGGATGTGGATACCGTGTCAGAGGCATCGTCCTTCTCTGTATCTCCCGTCTCGGAAGCATCTTCTTCATCGTCGGCTTCCTTTTCATCCGCATGCGTGGTCTTTTCTACCGTAACGGTCAGGCTAGTCGGAAACTTGATGTCGCTCTCAAGCGCACCGATGGGCAGGGTCTGCTCCGTGATGTCCTTTGAAAGCTCCTCAAAGGAAACTATAGTCGTTTTACCTGTCTCACTTTCATCGGTCTTTGCAGAAACCGAGAGTGCGGACAGGTCTACAGTATTGGCAACCATCGCAACGGTCAAGCCCATCACAAGTATGCGCTTACGCAGCTCCCTCCACCTGATTTTTTCATGGGTCTGCTGCCAATCCCTCTCTGGCATGGTGTTTTTCTTTTTCATGTAAACTCCTCTCTTTTACCATAATCTCTCGGAATCTCTAAACCAGTAAATACAAGGCTTTCAAATTCCTTTTTTATTAAAATCCTCCACTTTTTGCCCAAAACACTTGACAACTTCATCGAAAAATGCGGCGCTCCGCGCCTATTGATTAATAAGAACCGTCGCTTGCGGCGGCAGATATTTTTCGATTGGAGGCGATTTTTATGTTACCTGTTAACTGTGGCAGTCATGCAGACTACCAAAACTTTGTTGTTACTAATCTTCGTAAATATTATCCTGACCCAAGTGCTCTTGCTCGTTCCACCTGGGATATCATTGAGCGGTTTTGGAATCTCGATTTATCTTTTACCGATACTTTTATGGCTGATAAATATTCTAAATTCGGCCCTGCACCAAGAACCCCTTCCTCTATACAGCGTTCTTATCTGCTTTCCATTGACTTTAAAGTTACCTCGATAACAGAATGGGCTGCCCAGCTTAAAATCAATCCCCTTTATGCCATCCTCAGTGGGTTTGAACCTGGTAATACTCCAGGGGTTGGCACTTTTTATGATTTTATAAACCGCTTATGGAACTCTGATGATGACCATATGTCACCACATATCCATCCTCTTAAAATCAAGGTTAAGAAGCCTAAAACAAAAGGCACGAAAGCTGATTCTGTGGAAAAAGTTACGGTTGCAGAGCTTCTTCCGATTTTGGAAAATACTGGTTTTAAACTTGATGAACAGCCTTATTCTTCCCTCTTTAAAATCTACCAGAAAGAGTTCCTTGATGTTTCTGTATCCACAGGACTTATCCATTCGGATGCTCTGGCTTTAGCCGATGATGGAACTCCTGTTGTAACTTCACACAGGAAACGGAAAAAGCGTATCTGTAAATGCAAAGTGACTTACCGGTATTTCCTCATTTTTGCTGTGCTTCAAAACATGATTCACATGGATTCCTGCACGCTTTTTTCAGGATGAAATCTTTTCTTCCTGATTACACTGTTTCTAAAGTACTTTTGGATTCTGCACATGATGCCATGCACCATGAAGCTGTCAAACCGTTTCTGAACGGAGGTCTTTATGATAATATTTTTGGTCATTTCTTCCCTCCTTTTGATACAGAGCGAGATTGCCATAAGCCTTTCGCAATCTTTCTTAAATTATATTATACGTGTTTGTTTCGGAATGTAAATCATCCCAAAGGATGAGAAACGCTGCATGCGTTAATTGTCATCATTCCAGGAGACGGCATACAGTCAATGATTATGAACTCATAAAAATCTCTCAACTTCGATCCACTTTTTCTGCCATAGGCATCCGTCCTTTGTTTTTTCTGCCCATGCAAGCATGGCATCCATTCTCCTCGTCACCATGACAAAAAGGCATCCCGGAAGTTCTTCACTTCACAGAATGCCCCTGTCTTTGTCACTCTTGCCTTGGCTTTCTTACAGCTTCAGCATCTTCTTTGCTTCTTCTTCCGAGATATGCTGGGTTTCCATCAGATTATTGATAAGTTCCGTTAAAGCTTCCGCTTTACCAGCAATTCTGCCACGCTTTTCGCCACGCTTCTCGCCAATCTCTTCGCCCTCACGTTTTCCGGCATTGAATTCGGATAGCAGACATCTTTCATAGTCTTCTCTTGCCTCACACTGCATACGGATCTTTTCATCTTCACTCAGTTTCTTCATTGTTACTACCATCTTCTCAAATACCTCCTCTCCGTTTGCAAGCTGTTCCAATTCTTCCAGCGTCTCAGCCTTAAATATGCTTGCCCAGTATAAAAGCGACCGTTCCACCCAGTAGGTCTGCTTATATACCTGTAGTTCAATATTAATGATCTTTGCATTGTTCAATGTGAGCTTAACATCCAGAATGCACTCTTTGCCCTCAATTTCCTTGCCAAGCTCGATTGGATTTTCTAAATGGCAATCTACAATATCCGCCTCATCCATCTCCAAGAGTGTTGCCAGAAGATTTCTTAATACTTCCTCGTTCTTCTGCAAAACCGCATTGGTCATCAGGGCTCCTCCCAGCTTCGCTGAGTCCCTCCTCATGACAAGACATGTAATCGTTTCGCATTCCATATAATTTTCTCTTTTCTGCCATTTGTATGACCCTCCTTTGTTTTTTGCAGGAGTGATCTATACAGCTATCCTATCTTCCGAAACCCCTGCTTTATAAATGATTTGTGTGAAATAAAGCATGAATTTCCTGAATTAAGATATGTTTCAGATAGCAGGCTTTGGCAAAATCAGATTCGCAACTATTTGAAAGCCGAATCCGGATTGTTTCCACCTGATAGACATGATAAAAGAAAATATGCTTTGAAGCTACTATAACATGAATGTATTGCATTTGCAATTTCAAAAAAACGGAATGCAAAACCGGAATATGAAAAGATTGCGGATACCGACACAATACACCCCTTCTTTACCTCGATACAGTCATCACCGAGCATTTCTTTTAATTCATAAAATTGCTGTGCGATCACATTTTCGAAATGCGCACCATTGTTTACCTCTCCATTTTTATTGATCAGTTCCATTTTCGTTTCTGCCGGATAAGCACTTGTCAGTAACCCGATATCACTCGAAAACAACCTGAATACATTACTGCTCTTACTGGCTAAGAGAGGAATTACCGGCGCAGATGCTTTCCACTTTTCTTCCAGCATATCCAATGTCGCTGCCGAAACCTGATTTGCTATCATAAATTCTTCAAAATCCATGGGATACATCCTTAAAATGGTCAGATATCCCACATGAGCCGATGCAATTCCTTTCAGTTCCACGCCTAATAGTGAGCCACTCATTACATATTTTGCCCCGTTTTTTTCTTTATTTCTTTATTTTTGCCCCGTTTTTTGTATATTTTTATGCGCAAACTGCCCCGTTTTGCTTTTTAGTCTGAATTCCACTATCTTATTTCCATCATGGAATCTACACACCTGCCCTGCTCCGCAGCTTTCCCAGTGTTTTTTTCTCCAGCCTGCTTACCTGCACCTGACTGATCCCCATTCTTTTTGCTGTTTCTACCTGCGTCAGATTATCATAATATCGGTACCGGATCAGATTCTGCTCCTCCCCGGGCAGTTTTTGCAACAAATCCTGCAAAAAAACATGATTGACAAGCTGCTGCATATCATCTCTCTCATCCGCCAGCTTTTCATACAGGCAGATTTCATTGCCATCTCCCTGGTAAACGGTTCTCGACAACGATTCCACCTCGACATCTGCCTCCATTGCCTGTATGATCTCTTCCACCGACAATTCCATCTGCGCGGCGATCTCATCCACCGCCGGCTCTCTACCGAGCTTTGCCTCTAACATCGTCCTTGTCTGCCTGATCCGCCAGGCGTTTTCTTTTAGGCTTCTGGAAACCTTGATCATACCGTTATCCCGCAGGAAACGTTTGATCTCACCCATGATCATGGGCACCGCATATGTGGAAAATTTCACATCATAACCGGTATCAAAATGGTCTACCGCCTTCATCAGCCCGATACAGCCGATCTGGAACAACTCCTCCGCATCATACCCTCTGTTTAAAAATCTCTTTACAATATGGTGCACAAGTCCCATATTTTCCTCTATGATCGTGTCTCTGCTCTGCTTGTCTCCCTGCCTTGCCTGCTGTATGAGCGTCAGCCAGTCCATAAGCTAATCCTCCAGGCAGGAAAAGCCGATCGCCTTTTCCATAATAACCGTCGTCCCCTTCCCGGGCTGCGACCAGACCTTCAGTTCATCCATAAACGCTTCCATAAAGGCAAATCCCATACCGGATCGCTCCTGCTCCGGCTTTGTTGTATATAATGGTTCCATCGCCTTTGGAATATCAGCGATACCGACGCCGTGATCTTCAATCTCCACATGAAAGATATCTTTTTCGCATCTGCATGTTATGTATACTTTTCCGTCTGCAGGCACTCCATGTATGATCGCATTTGTAATCGCTTCCGACACGGCTGTTTTCACATCCTCCAACTCCTCCAGTGTCGGATGGAGTCTTGTCAGGAACGTGGCAATACAGATTCTGCCGAGTGCTTCATTTTCCGATATGGCATCCATACTCAGTTTCATTTCATTTTTCATCATTTTCACTCCTTTATATTTCATCCATGATACAGACCTGATCCTGCAGACCGGCGATCTGCAACAGTTTCCGGATCCTTGGGTTCGCGTTGATCACGATCGTCCTTCCGCCAAAGCAGGCAATTCTGGCGTTTCTGCCCGATAACAGCCCAATTCCGGAGCTGTCCATGAACATCGTATCCGCAAAATCAAATACGATCTGCTGCACTCTGTTATCAAGCAGATAATGATCCGCCAGCCGTCGGATCGACTTTGTCGTATGATGATCCACCTCCTCAGGCATATGCACCAGAAGACAATCCTCCCTGATCTCAAAAATTCCCGTTTCTTCCATTTTTCCCATCCTTTCTACTTTTTATGCAACAGAGACGAGATACGCTCTGCGAATCTCGCTCTGATTAGCGGTCGTCAAATGCACCGCATAAATGCGTGCATTTTCCTCGTCGCCATAACAAAAAAGAGAACATGGGATTTTCCAAGTTCTCTTTCGTAAAATATCTGATTCAGTTTTCGCTGCCGCTACTGTGTCTGCTGCTCTGCCTGTCCATCAGCCGGCTGCTGCTCTGCGGTCTGTGTATCTGCGGTCTGTGTATCTGCTGCCTGCTGATCGGTTGTTGTATTTGTATCCGCCACATTCTGACTATCGCCGCTGTCTCCAAGCTCTGTCAGACGCTCTGACGCTTTTCCCGCTGTCTGGGACTGGGCATATTCCTGCATGATCTGATTGTATGCTTCCTTCGCCTTATCGGTCTCGCCCGCCATCTGATATGCCTGCGCCAGCTCATATAGCACTTCCGGATCCGGCGTTTCCATATTCCGGGTAAAGTACCACGCCTTCTGCAGCGTGGAAATTGCCGTCGTATAATCGCTCTGGTTGATCGCCGCACTGCCATCCCTGTACATCTGTTCCGCAACCTGACTGCCCACAAGCTCCATCAGCTTATTATAGAGCTGCTTATAAGCATCTGTTGCTGAATTCTGCACATAATCTGTATCTACATTATATAGGGTATCTGCTATCGCCTCGTAATCCTGCGGATCACTCAGATAATCGGTCGCAGTCTGCAGAAGGCTTTCCACCTTATGGCTTTCTCCGTTGACACCGGTATATCCATCCACTGCGTCCTGCAGTTCCTTTTTCTCCTGCTGCAGATCAGATACTGTCTGCTCCAGCTCTGAGATCCGTGCGGATTTGACATCCGCATTTTCACTGACTACCTTCAGCTCATCCTTCATCTGATTTCGCACAACCTGCATGCGCGCAGGCAGGATCAGGAAATAAGATGCTGCAACGCCGATCAGTACACCGATCACGATATTTAAAATAGAGGCTGTTCCTCTCGGTTCTTTGACATTTAACGGCTGGATGATCGTCTCATTGCCACTCTGGTAGGTAATTGTCTCTTCCGCCACTGCCTTTTTCTTTTTCGCAGAGCTTCCTGCGGCTTCTTCTCCGATACCAAGCATTCTATTGACTTCTTTTAAATAGGTCAGCGTCGTTGTGTTATTGGCATCGATCTTACTGCATTTTACAAGCTCTTTTCTTGCCTTTTCCCATTCCTCCGCATCCATATAAAGGAGTGCCAGAAGCTGATGTCCCTGCACCAGACGCGGATTTAAGGAAAGCACCTTCTTTAGCTGGATGATCGCCAGATCCTTACTGTCCTGCTGACAGTAGCGAAGTGCCAGATTGTATTTCTTGACAGTCTGGTTGATCGTATCAAGACGCGTCGGATTGCTCTGGATCGCATCGATGTAATCATCCGCCAGATTTTTCTTGGCACGCAGATTTTTACTGATGACCCATTCGCTGAGTGCGGCAACTACCTCACCCATCTCAAAATAAACAAGTCCCAGCAGGTTTCTGGCTTCTATATGATTTTTGTTAAATTTCAAACTCTGTCTCAAACTGACGATCGCACCGGAAAGATCTCTGACATTTGCCTTTTCCAGTCCGTCATTATAATACCGGTTGGAAATGTGCATGATCTTTTTATACAGTCCGACATCAGCTCCACAGCCCGTGCAAAAATCTTTCTCAGACAATTCACAGCCACAATTAAAACATTTCATGGTTTCACCCTTATCCTATTCTTCTTCCTTTGCTTCCTTCAGCATACCTACGAGAACGTCTGCCATGTCTGTCAGATCCTGATTATATATCGCATCTGCTGCATCCTCAATTTCCAGACTCGGATGAAACTTCTTTAATTCTTCTTCAAAGTTGATCATTTTTTCCTCCTTCGGCTTCCTCCAGACAGGCTTTGATCTCCCCTGCCAGATACAAGGAGCCTACAATAAACACCGCATCATCCGGCTTTCTGCGTAAAAGTGCCGCCGAAAAAGCCGCCGATGCATCCGCAAAGTCATATACCTGCTCTGCGCTGTACTTTGTAAATATATCCCGAAGCTGCCGATCGTCCACACCTCTTGCATCGTGGATACCGGCGATCATATATGTCGTAAATAATCGCGCACTGACCAGCTCATGGATCATCTCCGTATAAGCCTTATCGTTGACAACAGAAAAAACAAGGATCCTCTCTCCCTTTACCGGCAGATGCCGCACACTGTCAAGAAACGCCTCTATGCCGTCTGCATTATGTGCACCGTCCAAATACACCCGGTCAGCGATCTCTTCCATTCGTCCTTCCCAGATGCTCTCTGCGACTGCCTGCTGCATGACAGAAGGCTGCACCTTTTCTTTCGGTAATAAATGCTCCAGTGCCAGAAGCGAAGCTGATGCATTTTCCATCTGATAAGTGGCATATGTGGATAAATGGAAACTAATAGTATTATAATACCTAGATTTATACGAAAAATCAATGCCTTTATCGGTTATATTTGTTTCCATAAAAAGACTTTTATCGACCGCAAATGCCTCTGCTTTTTTCTCTTTTGCCGTATCCAGCAGTACATTTTCAGTCTCCGGATCCCGTCTGACATAGATCAGCGGAACACCTTCTTGTATAATACCTGCTTTTTCTGCCGCGATTTTTTCTTTCGTATCGCCCAGATACTGGCAATGATCGAGACCTATTTCCGTAATTATAGTTAGCACAGGCTTACTAAAAACATTGGTCGCATCCAGTCTGCCTCCCAGTCCCGTTTCCAGCACCAGATAGTCCGGCATTTTTTCTTTATAAACATACATTGCCATCAGAAACAGAAATTCAAAGAAGGTCGGATGATACCACGCCTCCTGCCCGGCATGTGCAGCGATCACCTGTCTGACAGCTTCGTAAGCTGTGACAAACTCTGCTTCCGGGATCATCCGGTTATCCAGGCGGATCCGCTCCCGCATATGGACAAGATGCGGTGAAATAAAGGTACCCACATGAAACCCTTCTGCCAGAAGGAGGTTTGTCAGATAATTACAGACAGAACCCTTTCCGTTCGTTCCTGCCACATGAATGATGCGTCCGGCGAAGGTTTCTTCTTCTATGCCCAGTGCCTGCAGATACATGCGGGTATGGGATAAAGTATTCTTTTTTGCAAATTTCTGGATATGATTGATATATTGTTCTGCTTCGGTGTATGATGGGGTCATTTTGTATTTCCTTCGATGCACGACAATAGCCATCAGTCATACGCTTGTATAACTGATGGCTGTGTGATTTATTGCTGTGTTCTGTTATTTTAACTGTGCCAGACGCTCCTGTACCTTTTCCAGCATCTGTGTATATTTCGTCAGTTTTTCACGTTCTTCCGCTACCTTCTGTGCAGGTGCTTTGCTCGTGAACTTCTCATTGTTCAGCATACCGTTTGCTCTGGCGATCTCGCCGCCGAGTCTCTTTTCTTCCTTTTCCAGTCGCTCGATCTCCTGCTTGATATCAACAAGCTCTGCAAAAGGAATATACAGTGTTGCTCCATCGATCACAACGCTGACTGCATCATCCGCGATGCCTGTCTTATCTGCCTGAATCAGAACCTCTGATGCATAAGCAAGCGGTGCAAAGAACAGCTTACCGTTCTCGAAGATTGCTCTGATATCTGCATTTTCTGATACAACATATACGGATGCCTTGCGGGAAGGTGCTACATTCATGGATGTTCTGACATTACGGATGCCACGGATGGCTTCCTTCATTGTCTCGATCTCTTTTTCTTCCTTTGCAAATGCATATTCTTCTTTATATACAGGCCATGCAGAGATCATAATGGATTCTTCCTCGCTCTGCAGCGTACAGAAGATCTCTTCTGTGATAAATGGCATGTATGGATGCAGCAGCTTCAATGCATCGATCAGGACATGCTTGAGCGTCCAAAGTGCTGCATTCTGACTGTCTGCATTGTCTGAATTGTACAGACGCGGTTTTACCATTTCAATATACCAGTCACAGAATTCATCCCAGATGAAGTCATATACCTTCTGAACAGCGATACCAAGCTCGAAGTTTTCCATATTGTCTGTCACTTCTTTGATCAGGCTGTTGAGCTTTGATAAGATCCATTTATCAACCGGCTCAAGGGCTGGCTGCTCTGTGATCTCCTTGCCTTCCATATTTATCATAATGAAACGGGAAGCATTCCATACCTTATTGGCAAAGTTTCTGCTTGCCTCTACACGTTCAATGTAGAAACGCATATCATTACCCGGCGCATTACCGGTGATGAGTGTCAGACGAAGTGCATCTGCACCGTATTTATCGATGATCTCCAGCGGATCGATACCGTTACCCAGAGATTTACTCATCTTTCTGCCCTGTGAATCACGTACCAGACCATGGAACAATACTGTCTTGAACGGTTTCTCGCCCATCTGCTCATAACCTGAGAAGATCATACGGATAACCCAGAAGAAAATGATATCATATCCGGTTACTAGTACGTCTGTCGGATAGAAATATTTCAGATCTTCTGTCTGCTGTGGCCAGCCCAGTGTAGAGAACGGCCAGAGTGCGGATGAGAACCATGTATCGAGTGTGTCCGGATCCTGTGTGAAATGACTGCCACCGCATTTCGGGCAGATCTTCGGCATTTCTTTTGCAACAACTGTTTCACCACAGTCATCACAATAATAAGCCGGGATTCTGTGTCCCCACCAGAGCTGTCTGGAAATACACCAGTCTCTGATATTGTCTGTCCAGTTAAAGTATGTCTTTTCCATACGCTCCGGAACCAGCTTGATCTCGCCCTCTTTGACAGCTTTTACTGCCGGTTTGATCAGCTCGTCCATCTTAACGAACCACTGCTTTTTGATCATTGGCTCTACCGTTGTCTTACAACGGTCGTGTGTACCAACATTGTGGCTATAATCTTCAATACGGACAAGTAAGCCTTCTTTATCCAGTTCTTTCACGATCGCTTCTCTTGCTTCATAGCGATCCATACCTTCGTAAATACCACCGTTTTTGTTGATCGTGGCATCATCGTTTAAGATATTGATCTCAGGCAGGTTATGACGCTTTCCTACTTCAAAGTCATTCGGGTCATGTGCAGGTGTGATCTTTACAACACCTGTTCCGAATTCCATATCAACATAGCTGTCTTCTACAACCGGGATCGGCTTATTCACGATCGGAAGCCAGACCTGTCTGCCATGCAGATACGTATATCTTTCATCAGCCGGATTGACAGCAACTGCTGTATCGCCCAGCATTGTCTCCGGTCTTGTCGTTGCGAACTCAAGGAATTCTGTCTTACTCGGCTGTCCGTTTTCATCTACGAGCGGATATTTAATATGCCAGAAATGTCCCTGCTGCTCTTCATACTGTACTTCCGCATCGGAAATGGAAGTATTGCAGACCGGACACCAGTTTACGATACGGGAACCCTTGTAGATCCAGCCTTTTTCATGCATCTTACAGAATACTTCCGTAACTGCTTTATTACAGCCTTCATCCATGGTAAATCTTTCTCTGTCCCAGTCACAGGAAGAACCCATCTTCTTCAGCTGTTCAATGATACGTCCGCCGTATTCCTTTTTCCAGTCCCAGGCACGTGCCAGGAAGCCTTCACGTCCGAGGTCTTCTTTATCAATGCCTTCTTCTTTCAGCTTTTCAATGATCTTAACCTCTGTTGCAATGGAGGCATGATCTGTACCGGGCTGCCATAATGCATTATATCCCTGCATTCTCTTAAAACGGATCAGAATATCCTGCATAGTATTGTCGAGCGCATGTCCCATGTGGAGCTGTCCTGTGATATTTGGCGGCGGAATGACAATGGTAAAAGGTGTTTTACTGTGGTCTACCTCCGCATGAAAATATTTTTTATCCAGCCACTTCTGGTAGATCCGGTCTTCCATTCCGTGGGGATCATAGGTTTTCGCTAACTCTTTACTCATGATCTGTCTCCTTTTGCTGTACAAATTTCCTGTCATATAAAAAGCCCTCTACTGCGTCTGTCAGTAAAGGGCATTTTATGCTACTGCATACGTATTTATATAATAGTATTGCAGCTTTTATTTGTCAAGATTGCCGCTTGGTCAGGCAGATCTCAAAAACCAGTGGGATTGCGGTAGCCTTATTTCTGTTCCAGTTGCGATAGCTTTGGCTATTAAGGTTCTCAGAAAACTTTCTGCCTGCTCCTTTGATGTGGTTAAATTAAATCCCTGCCCAAAATCTTTTCTCTTTGCGCATTTGATTTGACCCATGAATAGTTATTAGTCCATATCGTAACCCAAGACCGCCTTGTCAAAATTGCGGTTCTTTAAATCTTCATCTGAAATGAGCCAAAATATATTCCATAGACAACCTACATTGTAATCGTATTGAAACAGCAGCTGTGTTTTTTCGTCTACATTCGGAATATTACCACCCGTAGGATAGCCGAATAATTTATTTCCGTTATATGAAAGGTATTCGATATCATAATCTGGAGCAACTTCTGCAAGACGATCAAATTGGTTACTGTCAAGCACATATCCCATGGACTGATAAGCTGTGGTGAGTTCAAACTCGACAGCCTTTTCCTCAAAAACTTCTGTAAAATACTTTGAATAATATGGAACGGGTGGCACAGTTCTCTTTAGATTCGACAGGTCACCGTTGTACCAGATTACCTTGTGATAAGCCAAATTTTCGAGGTCATCAGCAACGCTTTCAAACCATTTGTTAGTTTGGTGAATTGAGTCTATTTCTCCACTCCAGAAAAAATATAAAATACCCGTGTGCGGAAGCCTGTTTTCAATATCTAAGTCTGCAATGTCCGCAAGATTAATTTGAGCAACAAGCTGCATTGCTGATTTTTCGTACCGCTCATTGTCATCTCCACGCTTGCAGGAATAGCCCGACATTGTGGGGTATGGAATTTCGGGTGGAAGATCAGGAAAGCCACCGATTTTACTTGTGCCTTTTGCAATTATATTTCCTACATTTTTCACACATATTTTAATAGTATTTTTTCGGTAATCTTTAATACTTTCTGCAATATCAGTGTGTCCTTCTTTAATAAGGAATTCCATCAAATCCATTTCGTGCATTTTCATCTTATACCTCCAAACTTGAAGTTGTCCTTATGCCAAGTGTACTTGTCAATCACAAAATAAGCAATCACCATTACCAAAGAAATGGTCAATCCTATATAAAACTCGGGGAATGCTAATCGAATGCTATTCTGTAAACTGACTTCACCGGTGACAGTCAATGTATGCCAGGTGAGGAATTTATATATTTCGGAGACCACAATCCCAATCACGCCTAATGCGCCTAAACTTTTACTAACAACTCGTTTCTTGAAGGGAAACCATACTCCTAAAACAAACAAAATGACAGACACTATTCCAATAGGATTGAGCAGATTTATCAAGCCGGTAATTTCCTGTACACCTTTTAATCCGCCATATTGGTTAAATAACATTGGTAATAAACTGATCAGAAACGCTATTGATAGAATTATTTTCTTTTTCATCCATTCACACTCCTTCGCCAAATCCCGATTTACATATTTCTTTTTGTATATATCAGCATATACCTTCTAATTATCTCTATATTTATTCAACACTTTATCCGGAATATGGCAGAAACTACAATCCTCAGGATACCTTTCCAGATGATGCTGATGCTCTTCAGCACTTCTGACATAGTTAGTCAAAGGCAACACTTCTACTACAATTTTGTTCCGGTCTTCCCTTTTCTCAATGAAAGCCTTGGCTTCATCCAGATGTCTTGCAGAAGTGCTGTATATACCGGTTCTATATTTCTTGCCTACATCAACACCTTGCTTATTCTGGCTATATGGATCAATGATCTCAAACAGATGCCCCATAAGCTTTGACACTGTAGTTACCTTCTCGTCAAAAGTTACCTTCACACACTCAGCATATCCATCATAGCTGCCATCCAGTGTATTTGTTGTTCCATTGGCTCTGCCTGCCTCCGTTGCCAGTACACCGGGTACTTTATCAAAAAAGTGCTGTACACCCCACAGACATCCTCCCGCTATATATACAGTTTCCATGATCTTCTTTTCATCCTCTCTCGGCAGTCGAACATGACACACCATTTTTCACATGCACCTTGTTTTGCAAAATCGATTTTACTAAAAAGTCAGCCGCATCTGATGCCATACGACATTTCCATGTGTGGATTTGTCCGTCACGCCTTCATCCTGAAATCCAAACTTTGCATAATACGGAACCAGCTTATCTTTACAGGTCAATACCAGCCCTTTTCGTCCCTGCTGCTTTGCATCTTCTATCGCTCGGCGAATCAGCTTACCTGCATATCCATATTTTCGATAAGTCGGAAGTGTGTTGACACCAAAAATCATCTGCCATGCGCCATTTTCATTGTGCATAGATGCGTTCTCATACATTTCATCCGTCAGATCCGGCTCATCGGTCACAAACCCATCTACAAAGGCGATCAGCTTTTCCTGTTCAAACATGAGCCAAAAATGGTTTCCATAGTACCTGACTCTTTCTATAAATTCTTTTTCAGTCGCTGCTTCCGCAGGCGGAAAACATTCCGTCTCAACCGCGGTAATTGCTTTGATATCTTCTATCGTCGCATATCTTATATCCATAAATCATTTCTCCTCCATTGTTAAATAATTGTAAGTCCTCAGTTTCAATTTATGAACTCAATGCTGTAACCAAAGCAGAATATCTTTTTGTTTTGTTTTTAATATCCGCTTCTTCAACACCATAATATCTGTATAGTTCTTTTGAGATTTTCTCATAAAATTTCATTTCTTTTTTATTGCCGGAATAGGAGCTTCCCAATATATCCCACTTATAATCTATTCCCATCTCAAACATACCGTCTCCAACCTGTACTCTGTACAAATGAAAATCCATGGGAATTATATTATCAGACAGCTCCGCGATCATTTCGCGGCGCGCTTCCATTTGCTCAATATATTTTTTGATAGATTCCTCATCTGTACAGTCCGGTACAGGGATATCCTGCATTTTACCCAAAACTTCCGGTTTATGCTGTAGGATCAGGCTCTCTTTCAGACATTTCCGCTGTTCCAGATATTCCCTGTCAGTCGGTGCAACTTCCGTAAATTTATATTTCTTTTTTGCATACTGCACAGTTTCAACCAGAGAATGCGGATCTGCAACAATTGTCTTTTCTACTTCTTTGCGTTTATGTCTATATATAGCCTGTTTGATTCTGAGCGTCAAAGGTTGCTTTTGGGATTTTCCCGCTATAAAAACACTTGTTGGTCCATCTGCACCACCTATGATCGAAACCGCACCTGTACTTATTGTTCGCATTATTTTACCTCATGCCCGGTTACAGCTTCAAAGTGATATTTTGCAATTCCAAGATCCATATCAGAATAAAATCCTCCAAGATTTTTTGCTGTAACTTTTCCATTTTTCAGTTCAAAAAGAAACTTCTGCTGATTTACTGCAGTAGGTGCAAGACTTACCGCTTCCATACCTCTGTCAAACCATTCTGTACTTTGGTCTGCCTTTCCAAGTTCCGCTATACTCTTACTTTTATGCGGAACTCCCTGCGTTTCTCCATATCCCAGAGAAATAATGACCAGCAGTTTCTGTCCTCTTTTTATTTCTGCTTTTGATTTACCGTGCGTCATTCCTACCCAGCAGGTATTAAGACCGAGTTCCTGACATTTCAGCACAATTTTCTCGCCATAATATCCTGCCTTTTCCTGCTCATTCTTATTTCCGACAATGGCAATATAATTCTCTACATTTTCAAACTTCCCATAATGAGCCATAAAAGAATTAAAACATTTTGGTTCATCATAAAAAGCCTGAATTGATAATTTACTTTTCGCATTGACATCATTTATCAAGGCATTTATTTCTTCTCTTTTAGCTAGCTCGATCGCCTGATTTTTATACTGCCTTACGCTGTGTCTTTCTTTCATAAGCTCTAATATATCCATTACAATATCCTCTCTTTCGTTTAACTGATTAAACCAAGAAAATCACATAAAGCAGTATAACATAAAATGAAAACGACTTAGTGAACTGATTGAAATTCTTCTGATTTTTTGTAACTGATGATTGATTGAAAGGTAAGGAGATAACAGATTTGGATTCTGAGGTTGACCAATTAATGAAGGACAGAACATATTCTCTGGACTGTCCACTTTTTTAATAATATTCTCGTTCTTCCCACCAGTCTTTCACTTAACATCGGATTCCAATATAAATCACATTCTCAGGCAGTAACAGTACAATAAGATTTATCGGATATTTCAACAGACGCTTATAACAATCCACTGTATATTTTTAAATCTTCATCCTTAAACACATTAAAGATTACCTTTTTTATTCTGCTGTCTTTGTTAAGATACTGCTTTACAGTGTTCGTTGCAATCTCGGCAGCCCTCTGCTGCGGAAAACGAAATACTCCTGTGGATAGGCAACAGAATGCAATAGATTCCACACCTGTATCAGCTGCAAGCTTTAGGCACTCTGTGTAGCAGCTTGCGAGCAGAGCTTCATCTTCTTTTGTGACTTTCCATTGTATAATAGGTCCTACCGTATGAAGAATATATTTTGCCGGAAGGTTATATCCTGATGTAATCTTTGCTTTGCCGGTCTCTTCTTCATGCCCCTGCTTTGTCATAATCTCATGCATTTTCAGACGCAGTTCAACTCCTGCATAAGTATGAATAAAATTATCGATGCAGGCATGCATCGGTGAAAAACACCCAAGCATCTGTGAGTTGCAGGCATTTACGATTGCATCACATTTCAGTGTCGTAATATCGCCCTGCCAGATATATAATCGCGAATCGGATTTCACAGGTGTAAGCGTGACAACATCTGTGATTCCATGCTCTATATTTCTTTCTGTAAGATACTCATCCTGTATTTTCAAAAAATCATTACTGATTGGTCTTGGCAGTCTGACATTCATAAGTGAACGGAGCAGATTTTCCTGTCCCTGCTTATCCGTAGGAATGTTCTGTCTGCCAAATCGTATTTCTTCTTTTAAAAGATACTGAATCAGATATTCTCTTCGCTCATCCTGTGTCATAATACCAGCCCCCTTATATCAGTAATTGCCTTTGCCATATCATCACCAATACCGATTGCACGCTCCCCGAAGCTTTCCGGAACTACCGCTTCATCCATATTCAGACGTATCAAGCTGTATGACGAATTTTCCCGCACCATTTTTTCAAAAGGAAAACGTATTATAATCGGCGTATTAAATCCAACTCCAAGTTCCAGAAGAACAACCTTTTTATCCTTATTCTGTTTAAGAAAATCCGCATATCTGTCGGCTGCCTCATGCCACGCTTCATCTCCCACAAAATAATTATCACAACGGAGATTCATAACCATATTGCCGCCACACACCGGACATTTTGGTACCAGCTCTGATGGAATCAGGCAGTCTTTTCTTGCTTCATCCATTTTACGAAACAGGTCTTCTGCATCGTAAGTCTTTGGATGACAGGCTTTCTGGCACTGGATTTTTCCATAGTCTCCCTGTGTTGCAAATATTCTTTTTTCATCAAATCCCGCTTTATAAAACTGATGATCCACATTAGTAGTCAGTACAAAATATTCCTTGCTTTTCACAATATCATAAAGCTCAGTATAAAGCGGCAATGCAGGAGGATCAAAGCGATTCATCAATGCATGTTTTGACCAATATCCCCACTTTGCCTCCTCAGACGGATATGGATAAAATCCGGCTGCATACATATCTGTCATATAGTGCCCACCGTATTTTTTTATAAATTCTGCAAAATTGTCCGTAAACCTTTTACCGCCATACCAGATTCCTGCCGCTGTCGATGCCCCGGCTCCTGCCCCGATTATAACACTGTCTGCATTTCTTATATTCTCCGCTGCCCTGTCAATCTGATCTTCATATACATCCTTTTGGAATACATAATCCCTTGCCGGAGTACTGCATAAAAAATCCTGCCAGTTAACATGCCCTTTTCTGATTTTCTTAAAGATCATAGCTTAACCTCTTTTCTCAATACACTGCTTCGGACAAATTTCCACACATCTTCCGCAATGCAGACAATGATTCTGATTGATAGTAACCGGAACTGAAGATATATCAATGCATTTTTGCGGACATACAGAGTAACACAACTTACATCCAATACAGTCTTTTCCAATATAATATCCAGTCTGAACTGCTTCGGTTTCCCCGATCGTTATAGTATCCCTCACAATATTTGATGGATTGCTGATATCAAAATACTCGCCCTGTGCCTCACACAGCCGAAACACGTCGATTGCGTCTTTCGCATCTCCCGGATAGATTTTCTTCATATATGGATTTTTTTCAAACATGATGTCAAGATTCTTTTTCCCGATGTTCTTTACTTTTCCACGCAGAGACACCGCAATTTTATTTTTTGTAGCGGATATTGCCACATACTGCTGCTCCATTAACTGGGCATAAAATGCTTTTCCCTTTGCTGTTAGGAAATACACACCTTCTTCATCATAGTACATCATATCTATGATTCTTGTCTGAGGATGTCCATCTGAACCTATCGTTGCAACTGTTGTAGAATGAATTTCATCCACCAGAAGTTTAAGATAATCCATTTTTGTCATTTCAAAGTCTCTCCTTTCAGTATAGATCCATCTCTTCCAACTGTTGCTAAATACTGAACTGGGTTTTTCTGTAAAAATTCTACTACTTTCTGCATTTTAAAGTATCTCATTATTTCGTTGTAACCTTGCTCATTACATCTTGCAGCTGTACTATATCATTTGTTTAATGTAATGTCAATAGTTACATCAAGTCTTTTTGTAACTTTTTTTGTTACAACTTTCTTTAAAGGTTTTTCATTGATTACAACAAATGAAAAAGGCTCCGAAAAATGTGATGATATAATCACGCATCCGAAGCCTTCTGTATGCTACTCTTTCTCTGTATACACTGCAATATCTTTTTTCACATCAGCAAGTGTCATTTCTGAAAGTTTTTCCTCCATTGCCCTCTGTGCCTCTAACAGCCTCTTATCAAGAACATGGTGAATATTCTTTCCTACCGGACATTTCTGATTGGGATTCTCATGAAAATGAAACAATTCCTCATCTGGTGCACACTCCACTGCTTTATACACATCAAGGAATGTAATATGCTCTAATGGTCTGGTAATTGTTACGCCGCCTGTTCCTCTTGCAACTTCAATAAGACCGGCAGCCTTTAACTGTTGCAAAATTTTACGGACAATCACCGGATTGGTTCCAATGCTTGCTGCCATAAAATCACTAGTCATCTTCTGATCTGAAAATGTATCTATACAGGCAAACATATGGATTGCCATTGTAAATCTGCTTGAAATCTGCATTATAAACACCTCTCTTCGACAGTAATCATATCAAAAAACAGATGTAATTTCAATGGTTACATTGTAGGATTTATTATAATCCTGTATCGGTGTTATTAATTGTAATTGTGGTATTTTCTAATAATAAAATAACTGATTGTCAATTCCATAAATTGGAAGTTAAATTATAAAGGTCTTTGCAAATATACCATATCTACCAACTGTATTCCACTCTCATAGATTGGGTGGTCGTAATTATCTGTAAAGAAATTTGATATGATATACGAACGGACAAAACCACACTTTTCATAAAATGGTATTGTCAACGGGCTATCGCCTGTTCCCACTTGTAGAATGGCGTATTGCTCTCTGTAATTATTAACAATAAACTCAATCAAGGCTTTTGCATAACCTTTCCCTTGATATTCTGGAGCTGTCGCAATGTTCTTGATTTCGAGTATGTCATTTTTTTCATCCGTTATGACACACTCGCACTTGACCCCATTATCATCAAGTACATACATCTTACCGCTATCAAGATAACGGTCAACCATATCTTCCTGCTCATCTGCTAATAGGAGCAAATCAAGATATTGTTTTTTATTCTCTTTAACTTCAATAATTTTCATCAATCGCACCTTCAAATCCTGATTTTCTCAATTCTCCAAACTGGAATTTTCGTTCTGTTTCTAAACAAAACAGCCTGAAAAATAATCGTCTGAATTACTCTAAACCAAGTGTTATATATTGAGCTAATATTGCATTTATACTTTCTTTCTCTTCGGCTGTTACAGGTAAGTTCTGATTGTTCTCTTTATCATTGAATGTTCCACATTCCGAATGATAATAATATGTCCTTTCACCAATTATAAGTTTGCAATCATTGGCACATTCGGTAGTCCCTTCTGTGTTCCATGTGCCATTTTCAATAATGTCTGCGATTATTTCTACTTCTTCTTCGGTCAAATCATAAATTTTATCTTCCTCTGTACGAGTAATTATTCCACTTGTTACAGGTGCTTCACTGCCAGTTACTTTATCACAAGCGACGAATGACAACATGCAAATTAATACCCCAAATAATACCAATACCCTTTTCATAGCAATCCCTCCTTAAATTCTGATTTCTATCACTTTTTATTCTTTACACTGACGAAAATAAGTAAGAATATTTTCGCATCTGTGCAAATATAATCGTTTCTACCCGATTTCTGATTTCTTTCGGATATGCCTCTGCATTTTTAAGCAGTTCTGTTACATCTTTTTTCGTAAAATTGAATTTTAAGTTTGTTTTATATAAGGCTTCCGAAATATCTAATTGTTCGTCAAATTCGCTACATATAGTTTTTGACTGGACATTATCCATAAGCCTATAAACATCTCCCGACAAAGGATAATCCATAGTTGTATCTGCCAGTAATCCTGCCCCATTATCAAAAATCGGACAATATGCATAGTCCCCTTTCCCATTCATCAGAACCGCAATATTGTGTGTATGACGATCTTCATTCAGAAATAACGCATCAATCGTCAGCAACTTGTTCATATAAATACCAAATTTCTGAAGTCCTGTCATACGTTCTACCTGCTGCACTAAAAAATGTAATCGTTCTTCATGCTCTGGTATTCTATACAAAGCCTTATATAAACTTTCCCCGAAAAAACTCTTGAACAACCGCTCCAGTGTAATAATCTGCCAATCTTCACTTAGAAAATTTTTACTTTTTACGCCATTATAAATCACAGTACCGTATTTTATTTTTTCTAGATCATAGCATGTAAATTCATTCTCTGCCAAAGTTGACTTTTTCAAAAGATGGGAAATCATATACTCTGCCAGACCTTCATAACCTGTATAATCTGCTTTATACCATATTCCTTTATTCTCCCATTTTAGTTGGTTCCCTTTTGAAGACTGCCGGTCATTTGTCCGGATATTCTGCTCAAATAATTCTATCATGCATCTACCTCTCTATGCGAATCCAAAAATCATCTTCTGCCATTCGTCCCTCAGTCTTCTCTATAATCATAATCGGATCATAAAATGGTAGTCCCAGATCCTTCAATATCAATTTCATCTTATCTCGACTTTCCGGGAAACATCTTGATTTCAAAAACTCCTGATAATCATTATAATCCGGATCTTCTACAGTACCAAAAGCACGGAACATAACCTTATCTGTATAATTCCTTATTTTCACTTTTCGTTCCAGCTCGTTCACATCAATCAAAGTGCATACGTCCTGCTCATACATATACCATATTCTGAGCGACCACACTTTTTCCGGCACCTTCACTTCCTGCTCATATTCCGGATATTTTTGCAACATTTTTAAAAATGGAACAATTGGCCCGCGAATCACTTCTTCGCTTCTCTCCCAACGTTCTACGGTCGGCTTGGAACAATTGATAAATTCTGCAAATTCTTTCTGCGTCAAATGTAATTCCTTCCGAATCTGTTTAATTTCCTTTGCAGTTGTGTATTCCGGTGTTACAAATAATCTTTCTTTCATAAACTCACCTTCCAGTTTTATGATTTCCGACTTTTTCTTTATTAAATCATAAAATATAATATTTGTAAACAAAAACCATTATTTTGATTGTTTTAGGCATAAAAAAACAATCAAAATAATGGTTTATTTTAATTTACAGGAAATATGCTGGTCAGTTCTACAGTCGAGT
>OIZB01000592.1_pt1 | contig 26534 bp, 20 predicted proteins | sample 1588401 | NCBI WGS metagenome assembly OIZB01 (sample SAMN03283270) | human gut metagenome | biome: human-associated habitat; material: feces | host: Homo sapiens | place: USA | collected 2013
GAATTAGAATATAAATGCTTTACAGAATTTTCACCCCAACTATTGACAAAGAACCGAAATTAAAACAATATAACCATGGGAAGTAAAATATGCAATGGCAATGCCTAAACCAGAATTACCTTTTTCTTTATTAGTAGTAAAATTCATAGACAACACCTCTATAAACAAATGTTTGTATTGAACAAAAAAGAAAAAACAAGTTTAACTTGTTTTTGGTGGGCAGGGATGGATTCGAACCATCGTACTCATACGAGAACAGATTTACAGTCTGCCGCCTTTAGCCACTCGGCCACCTACCCAAATATTTAATTATATAAAAATGGTGCGCCCTCAAGGATTCGAACCTTGGACCCACCGGTTATGAGCCGGTTGCTCTGACCAACTGAGCTAAGGGCGCATCTCAAATGCAGTATTAAGTATAGAACATTTTTTATAACATGTCAAGTGTTTTTTTATAAAAAGTGAAAAAAATTACAAATTGTCCATTCAAAAAATAATAGCAACGAAAAAATTTAAAAATTATTCATAATGTTATAAATATTATTATAAAAGGAACCACATTGTGGTTCCTAGAAAATGTTAGAGAGATTTCTCTGCTAACAGACATATGAGGATTTGATTGTCACCTTCCTTCATGGTTTGTTTGATAAACTTAAGTTTATATCCAGTTCCATAATAGCGATTGATTCTCTTTAGTTTCTCATTCATAAAAATGTGAAGGTTATCAGAGATACCAATGGCTTCTACGATAGAAAAACACTTAGGTTTAAAGAATTTTCTACATGAAAAACTCTTTTTTATGTGCTCAGCACTGAAACAAAAAGCTATTTCATCATTTATAATTACTACATCAGTAATTATAACATGAAGCCGATTTTCTACCCTGGCAGACCGAATATACTTGCGTATCTCGCTAGCCAATTCTTTAGATGTATAACTACAAGGATAGGAAACCTTCCCTGTAATTTCATCATTGATGTCTTGCTTACGCAATAAAATCACTCCTCCTATGAATAATAAATGTTTTCATTAATAATTATAACATAAATTAAAAAAATAGTATAATATATTTAAATAAAAAAATAACATCAATAAAAGATTGAATAAAAAATATAGGAGTAAAAATCATAAATTTAAAAATAAGAAATCATAAAAATAAAAATTATAATTTTAATAAGAAACTAAAATAAAAAGAATTAAGATTATAAAATAATAATTTTAATTAAAAAAATAATAATTTAAGATTAAATTAATTGACAAAAATAAGAACTTAATAGATAATATAAAAGTGAGATATAAACAAACTAAGGAGGAATTTTTAATGTACGTTTTTAATAAAATAATTGTAAATCCACAATTGCCAAAAAGAATTAATAAACTACAAGAAATAAGCTATAATCTTTGGTGGTCTTGGAATACTGAATTTTTACGCTTGTTTAAGATAATAGATATTGATTTATGGGAAAGAATTGAGAAAAATCCAGTTAAATTTTTAAAATTAGTTACACAAGAAAAACTAGAAGCTGCATGCAAGAATATGGAATTTTTGAATCAATATGATAGTGTAGTAGAAAATTATGAAAACTACATGAAAAGTAAAAATACATATTTTTCTAAGAAATATCCCAATAATGCAAATGACTTAATTGCATATTTTTCTGCAGAATATGGTTTAGACCAAATTTTGCCAATATATTCTGGGGGATTAGGTATACTTTCAGGAGACCACTTAAAATCTGCAAGTGATTTAGGTGTGCCATTAGTTGCAGTTGGATTATTGTATAAAAATGGATATTTTCATCAAAAAATAAATGGACATGGAGTACAAGAAACTGAATACCATAATATAGATATAGACATGTTACCAATTACACCAGTAACAGACTATGAAGGCAAAGACTTTTTAATAGCAATAAGTTTACCTAAAAAGAAACTTTATTTAAAAGCATGGAAAATAAATGTAGGTAGAGTAGAACTATATTTATTAGATTCGGATATAGAAGAAAATATTGCAGAATATAGAGATATAACTAGCACTTTATATGGAGGAAACCAAGAAACACGTATAATGCAAGAAATTGTTTTAGGAATGGGAGGAGCTAGTCTACTACATACATTAGGTTTAAATCCAACGGTATATCATATGAATGAGGGACATTCTGCATTTTTAACATTAGAGCTTATATATAGTTTAATGAAAGAAAAGAAAATATCTTTTGATATAGCAAGAGATATTGTATCAGCAAAAACAGTATTTACAACTCATACTCCAGTTCCAGCAGGAAATGACATTTTTCCATTAGACTTAGTAGAAAAGTATTTTAATGGATTTTGGGATAAACTTGGAATAACAAAGCAAGAATTTTTTGAATTAGGAATGAAGCCAGAAGAAAATCAAAGTAGTGGTTTTAATATGGGAATTTTAGCATTAAAAATTGCTGGTAAGAAAAATGGTGTTAGCAAATTACATGGGGCAGTTTCAAGAGAGTTATTTTCAGAAGTTTGGCCAAATATTGCAGCAAATGAATCACCAATAGGGTATGTTACAAATGGAATTCATACATGCACATGGCTTGCACCAAACTTAAAAAAGCTGTATAATAAATACCTAATACCATTTTGGCAGGATAGTATATACAGTAATGATGTTTGGGATGGTATTAAAGAAGTGCCTGACCAAGAATTATGGGAAGCTCACAAATCTAGAAAAGAAAAATTAATAGAACTTGTAAAAGCAAGTACAATACAAAGGTTAAGAAGATGTGGATATCATTATAATGATATTATGCAAATACTTTCTGGATTAAATCCAGATGCTTTAACAATTGGTTTTTCTAGAAGATTTGCCACATATAAAAGAGCCACGCTAATATTTAAAGACTTAGAAAGAATAACACAAATATTTAGTAATGCAGAAAAGCCAATTCAAATAATATTTGCAGGCAAGGCACATCCAGCAGATAAAGAAGGACAAGATTTAATTAAATATATTCATGAAATATCTATGAAACCACAATTTAAAGGTAAAATTTTCTTATTAGAAAATTATAACATAGCTATGTCAAGATATTTAATAAGTGGTGTTGATGTATGGCTAAATACACCAAGAAGACCTATGGAAGCATCTGGTACAAGTGGTCAAAAAGCTTCTGTAAATGGAGTTTTAAATTTTAGTGTATTAGACGGATGGTGGGCAGAAGGTTATAACATGAAAAATGGCTGGATTATAGGCACAAATGCAGAATATAATAATTATGAAGAACAAGACCAAGCAGACAGTGAAAGTATGTATAATACACTAGAGAATAAAATAATACCAATCTATTATGAAAAGGATAATAATGGGGTTTCAAAAAGATGGATAGAAATGATGAAAGAATCTATTATATCTACAGGAGGAAGATTTAGTACATCAAGAATGGTATTAGAATATACAGAAAAATTCTATATGCCTCTTGCAAATTTATATAACACTTATTATAAAGATTTAGATTCAGTTGCTCAATTTGACAAATGGAAAAAGGAATTATATAATAGTTGGGAAAAAATAAAAATATCACAAGACAAAGGTAATTTGGATAATATAACAATGGATGCAGGAAATAATATAGAAGTAAAATGCAATGTTAAATTACCAAATATTTCAGTAAACAATATAGAAGTTCAAACATATTATGGAAGAATACAAGAGAATGGTGTTGTTGATGATATAAGTATTATTCCAATGAAACTTATAGAAAAAGATGAAAAGAAAAATGAATATACATATTCTGCAAAAATAAATCTTATAAATGGTGGAAATTATGGATATACGTTTAGAGCAATGCCAAAACATGAAATGATGCTAGATTCAGCAAATTTAAATTTAGTAAAGTGGATAACAGATTAATTATAGGGGGAATTTTTTATGAGAAAGACAAAAATTATATGTACAATAGGACCAGCAGTAGATAATCCAGAGATGCTAGAAGAATTAATGAAAGCAGGAATGAATGTTGCTAGAATTAACTTTTCACATGGTAACTATGAAGACCAAAAAGACAGAATAGAAACAATAAAAAAAGTAAGAGCAAAATTAGGAAAACCAGTAGCTTTATTGCTAGATACAAAGGGACCTGAAATAAGAATAGGAAAATTTGCAGACCCTAATGGCATAGAACTAAAAGCAGGAGATGTATTTAGATTTGTAAATGAAGATATAGATGGAGACAAAGAGAGAATATCTGTATCTTATAAAAATCTATATAAAGAAATTTCAGTTGGAACAGTAATATTAATAAATGATGGAACAATTGAAACTAAAGTAAAAGAAATAGATGGAGAAGACATTGTTTGTGAAGTTTTAGTTGGTGGAAAACTTACAAATAGAAAAAGTATGAATATTCCAGGCTCAAAAATAAACTTACCAAGTTTAACAGAAAAAGATATAGATGATTTAACATTTGGTGCAAAAGCAGGATTTGACTATGTTGCAGCATCATTTATAAGAAAACCAGAAGATGTTATTAATATAAGAAAAGTATTAGTAGACAATGGTGGAGAAAATATTAAAATAATCTCTAAAATAGAAAACAGAGAGGGAATTGAAAACTTTGATAAAATTTTAGAAGTATCAGATGGAATAATGGTTGCAAGAGGAGACCTTGGAGTAGAGATACCAATGGAAGAAGTTCCAATTAGGCAAAAAGAATTTATTCAAAAATGTATAAAAGCAGGTAAACCAGTTGTTACTGCTACACAAATGCTTGAGTCTATGACAAGTAATCCAAGACCAACAAGAGCAGAAGTAAGTGACGTAGCAAATGCAGTATATGACATGACCACAGCAATAATGCTATCAGGAGAAACTGCATCAGGAAAATACCCTGTAAAATGTGTAGAAACCATGGATAAAATTGCACAAGCTGTTGAAGGAACTATAAAATACTGGAAGAGATTTAAGAATAGAGACCATATAATAGAAAACGAAGATAGCGAATATAACTTAAATTACGCAACATGTACAACAGCAATGGATTTAAAAGCTAAAGCTATATTTGCATATACAGATACAGGCAGAACTGCAAAAAGAATAGCTGGTTTCGGTCCACAATGTCCAGTATATGCAATTACAGCAAATGAGCAACTTTCTAGAGAACTATCTTTAGTATGGAATACATCAACAATATTAGTAGAAAAAGATGAAAATATAGACAAAATGATAGAAAATGGTGTAAAAAAAGCTAAAGAAGAAGGATTAATACAAGAAGGAGATTTAATAGTAATAGCAGGAGGAGCATCTATTCTATCTGGTGCAAGAACAGACTTAAATAAAACTATAGGTGGAATTTTAAAAGTTTAAAATTAATATGATTTTGGTTTTATGCATATTAAAAATTTTACATAAAGTTAAAAGAATGATATAATATATTATATGGCTATGTCCATAAATCTTTATAGGAGTGGTAGAAAGTGACAAAAAAAGACAAATGGTTACTTCGGGAATTCTTAGAATGCCAAAAGAGAAACAACAGAGAAGTATCAGTAATTGCACCACTAAATGGTTCGATTATTGTTACCGGAAAAATTGGAAGGATTGACTGTAAAAGTGTAGAAATAGGAGGATATATTATCCCAACAGAGGGATGTATCTTCAAAGTCAATTCGAATGCTTGCTACTACTAAAAAGAAAAGGATTTACTGTAGATGTTATCTATAGTAAATCCTTTTTTCACATTTAGGAAAGATAAATCATATTATGTAATATAAAATATTAAAAGGAGGAAATAAAAATGTATAATAGATACAGAAGATGTTGTTGTCAAAATAATTACAATCCAAAAGTAATTGAAACAATATGTAATGAAGCAGGAACAACAGCTCAATTTGCAAATAACATGAAAATGCATATGCATATGGCAGATGATGAATGCGAATGTGGATTTGATGAAGAACCATCAGTTTTTCCAGCAAATCCTATGCTTGCACAAAGCTATGTTCCAATTCAAACAATGGACAAAACATTTACACCATGTTGTGGATTAAAAATGGGTACAATATTTCCAGAATTAGTTAGCCCATATGCACCATGTCAAAGTATAGATGAAATTAATTATTTAAAAAAGGCAAATGAAATTGGAGAGGGGTGTAATTCATAATGGAAGATAGAAATTGTGGTTGTAATAATCAGGAATTTATGAAAGGCGAATGCAAGTTTGAAACTCCTCAAGGAATAAATGCTGCATTTGGATATAATACTGCAATGATAAATGATTGCAATCAAGATTGCAATTGTGGTTGTAGTTGTAGTTGTAGTTGTGAATGCAAGGACGAGACAAGATGTGAAATGCTTAAAAATATAAGATGCTTAAGTTTTGCCATAGTAGATATATCTGAATATTTAAATACTCATCCAGATGACCAAAAGGCATTATGCTTACACAAAGAATATTGCAGACAATTAAGAGACTTAAAAGATAAATATCAAAGAATATATGGTCCGCTTTCTATATATTATCCATGCAATAAATGGAGATGGTTAGAGGAGCCTTGGCCATGGGAAGGAGACGATTGCTAATATGTGGACTTATAATAAAGTTTTACAATATCCAATAAATATAAAAAATCCAAATGCTAAACTTGCAAAATTTATAATATCTCAATATGGTGGACCAGATGGAGAACTTGCTGCGTCACTTAGATATTTAAGTCAAAGATTTGCTATGCCAGATCAAAAAGCCAAAGCAACTCTTAATGACATAGGAACAGAAGAATTGGTACATTAATGATGTCAATAGCTAAAATTTTAGTTAAACCTATAGTGTTTTAAAAAGATGGCTAAAAATTTTAGTTAAATAAATTTCAAAAATGGCTAAAATTTTTACTAAAAAAATGACGAAAAATATAGAAAAAAGTCAAGCAAAATGCTATAATATATTAGTTAATAATAAGAGAAGAAAAAGGAGAGCAAAAAAATGAGACTAAAAAAATTATGTATCACTATATTAATAATGATCACAATTTTATTTACTGCAAATACAGTATTTGCAGCAAGTGTACAAACAGAAATAACAACAACAAAACAAGAGGTTCAAGCGGAGAAAGAAGAAGTAGTAACTCTTAATTTAAAACTAAATAACTTTCAAAAAATTGAAGATGGACTGTATGCATATAAAGGACAAATTCAATATAACAAAGATGTTTTTTATGAATTAGATACAAAAAACTTTAAAGTAAAAAACAATTGGACAAGTTTACAATATAATAAAGAAAATAATGAATTTGTTGTAATAAAAAAATCAGGAGTAACAGACCCAGAAGAATTTTTACAAATTGATTTAAAAGTAAAGAATAATGCAAAAGCAGGAAATTCAAATATAGTAATTAAAAATCAAACAACATCTGAAGGAAAAGAAGACATAGAAATTAATAACTTAGACATCAATATTAAAGTTATTCAAGAAGAAGAAAATATTCCAGGACCAGATGATAACAATAATAATGATGATGGTAATAATAACGATGACAATAATAATTCTGGAACAGGAGATAACTCAGGAGACAATAATTCAGGTGGAAGCGGAAATACAGGAAATAATGGAAACTCTGGAAGTACCAATAAACCTAATGGAGGACAAAATGGAAATCAGGGCTCAGGAGAATCTTCAACAGTTTTACCACAAACAGGATTAGGAATATCTCAAACAATTATTTTAATTGTAATAGAGGTATTATTAGTAATTGCAATTTATTCATTTATAAAATATAAAAAATTAGATAAGAAAATAAAGATAAAAAATAAAAAGATAATAGGAATGTTTTTAATCTTTGCCGTTACTGCACAAATAGCAGGAAGTACATATGCAGTAGTTAAAGAAATAGTTCAAAAAGGCGAACTAAATGATGATGGGTTAATTGACTATTCAGACGTAGAGTTAGTACAAAAACATTTAATAGGACTTGAGAATTTACCAGTTGATAAACTAGGAAATGCAGATTTAAATGATGATAAAAAAATAACAGTAACAGATTTAACACTTTTAATCAAAAAGATAGAAAATAAAAGAAAATACATAGTAGAATTAGAAAATATTAGTACAGATAATTACTATCCAAATAAAAATGAAGAAATAGAAGTATCATTTATAGCTAAAATAAATTATGATGATGTATCAATTAAAAAAGTAATTGTAAATAATGTAGAGTATAACGTTGAAAAATTAAATGAGAATGCATATAAATTCAAATTAAATGTAGGAGATAAAGCAGAAAAGAAAGATTTTAAAATTTCAAAAGTAATACTTTCTACAAATGAAGAAGTAAAAATAGATTATAATTTTTCTATTAGTATATTAAAAGAAAAACCATATATAGATGAGAAAACTTATAAATTAGAGGAAACATTTAAAGGAAAAGCAAATATTAGTTTTGATTTAGTAGACAAAGAAAATAGTATTAAATCTGCACAATTTACAGTTTATGAAAAAACAGAAGAAAATAGTGCACCAATAGTTGAAATACCTATTAATGCAGGAAATAATAAAAAAGAAATACCAGTAGAAGAAGGAAAAACTTATAAAGTAGAAATAAAAGTAGATTACAATTTAGCTCCAGAGCAGTTACCAGAAAATGAGCATCTAGGAGAAACAATTCTTTATTCGAAAGAGTTTACAGTAAATTTAGACTATAAATTTAAAATATCTAATGTTAAAACATTAAAAGCTGACAAAGAAAGTACAATATTTACAAAAGGAGAACAAATACAGGTTTCATTTAATAGCACAAATGCAGCTTTTGAAGAGACAAAAGATAATACATATAAACCAAATATAGTAACAATTAATGGAAAAGAATACCAAGTTACAGAAAAAAAGGGTAATTATGTTGTAACAATAGATGGAATAGATGTGTTAGGAAATCAAAATATAACAATTGAAAAAGTAAAACTTGGAAATGGAAAAGAATTTACTTTAGAGAAAAATAACAGTGTACAAGTTAAAATAGAAGAAAAGAAACCTAAAGTAACTAATTTTGAAACACAAGAAGATATAGAAAATAAAAATATTAAAATTAAATTTAATATTATAGATGAAGGAAATACTATTCAAAATGCAAAAATCGTAATTTATGATAGCAAAAACAATGTAATTGAAAGCAAAGATTTAAGCTTAGATGAAATTAAAAATGGAACAATAGAAACAACATTAAAAACAAAAACAACAACAAAATATATAGTACAAGTAATTGCAAATTATAAAGTAACAGATACAGAAATAGCAAAAGACAAAGTATTACTAGAAAAAGAAGTACCAGCTACTATATATGCCACTATTCAACAAGCAGAAATAAATAAAACAGAAGTAGAAAAAAATAAAACAGTAAATATTACATATAAAATAGAAACAAATAGTAAGAAAGAAATAGAGAAAATTCGTGTAAATGATGTAAATTATGTAGCAACAAAATTGACTGATGGAAACTACAAAATTACAGTTCAAACAGGAAATGTACCACAATTATTAAATTTGGAAACAACAAAGGTAATATTTGAAGACAAAACAGAAATAGATGTTACAAATACATTACAAGTTAATGTATTAAAAGATATTCCAACAATTAGTGATATAAAGCAAGAAGACACTGTGGGAGAACATGAAGTAACTATTTCCTTTACAGTAAATGATATAGATAACAGTTATATTAATGGAAAAGTGCAATTAGTAGATGGAGACCAAATTGTAGAAGAAAAAGAAATAGTAATAAGCGAAAATAAAAAAGGAAAAGTTACTTTTGACAATGTACAAGAGAGCGTGGAATATACAGCAAAAGTTTTATTTACTTATAATAGATATACACAAACAGAAGAACATATTCAAGAAGATGCTCTAATACAAAAAATACCAGTTATATTAATACATAATTATCAATTACAAATAGATGATTTAAAAACAGAAGATAAAGAAAAAGAAACAATTTATTTTAACAAAAAAGAAGAAATTATTTTAAGTTTTACCAGTACAAATGCATCTGATTTTGTACCTGAAAATATAATAATAAATGGACAAGAATATATGCTAACAAAATCTGGAACAAACAAATACAAAGTTGCTTTACCAGGATATGATGCAAGTGGAAAACAAGAAATTAAAATAGAAAAAATAATTTTAAGTAACCATGTAGAAGTAGAGCCTGAAAATGAAACAAAAATTGATGTTGAAATATTAAAAGATAAGCCTAATATTACAGACTTTTCTTATAATGAAATCACAGAAAATAAAGATAAAATAAAAGTAAACTTTATATTAAATGATAATGAACAAACTTTAGTTAGTGGAAAAATTACTATTACAGACAAAAATAAAAGTAAACTAAAGGAACAAGACTTGCAAGCAAATAACAATGAAATTGTTTTTGATAAAACAGATAGTGAATATTACTATATAAAAGTAGTTGCAGACTATAATTTGGGAACTGACGACAATAACTTACATACAGCACAAGTTTTATTAGATGAAGAAATGGAATTTACAATTCGTAAAGTAGAAATGAAAGATATTTTAGATGTATATTTGTATAGAAAAAATGGAGATAAGGTAGAAGAAGTATCAAGCATTTTTACACACGAGTTAGAGCAAAAAGACCAATTTCTAGTAAAAGTAGAAATGAAAGATTTGCCAGCTTTTTATGCACCATTAAAAAGCTATAGAGTAGAAAATAATGAATTAAAACTTGAATTAGAATATGAAAATATAACACAATACGAAAATGATATGAAACAAGATAAGCTAGAAGTAGTTTATGGTGCTGTTGAAAATAATAAAGCTACCAATAATTCACTATCAAGTTTACTCTCTCAAATGAAAAAGAATCCAACAGGAACCTTTAATTTGACTAGAGATTATAATGCTTCATCATTTAAAGGAGACCATAGGTCACTTGTAGGGGCAGACTTGACTTTTCAAGGAATTATAAATGGTAATGGTCATAAAATTTATAATTTATCAAAACCGATTTTTGACTATGTAAAAGGTGCTACTATAAAAGATTTAGTTTTAGAAAATATTTATTTATCAAATACAGATGGAACTACTGGAAGGGGTGCACTTTCAAATGAAATAGGAGAAAATACTACAATAAATAATGTTCATGTAAAAAATATGACAATTACAACATCAAGGATGTTTTCTTTGTATGGAGGTATTACAGGAAAACTTACAGGAAGTACAATAAAAGAATGCAGTGTAACAAACCTTACAATAACAGGTCCACATAATGATTCTGTTAAAGAAATAGGTGGAATTACAGGTTATATTAATTATTCAACTATTGAAAACTGCTATGTAGTTGGAACTCTTGCAGGAAATACAAGTATAGGTGGAATTGCAGGTACTGTAGAAAAATATGTAAATGATACAAGTTATATAAGAAATTGTATTGCCAAAGTAAATATACAAGCAAACTCAGGGCCATCTGGTTCGGGTGGAATAATAGGCTTTACAAGAAACAAAAATCAAATAAATTTAAAACGAAATATAAGTTTAGCAACAGGTAGAAATGCATATAAATTATATGGTGTTGATGTGACAACAGACATGATAAATAAAAATTATGTTATGGAAGAATCTACATTAGCTAATAATGACAATTTTAATATTAATAAAATTTCTAAAAATGATTTTAATGAAGAATTTTACAAAAAAGAAGCAAAATTTGACACAAGTATTTGGAATTTAGATAATTGTAGTTATGACAAATTACCAACACTAAACAATGCAGATCCAAACAACCAGAAAGAAGAAGAAAAAACTACAGAATATTACATTCCAGATAAAACTAGATTAGAGAAGATGACAGAATATGATAAAGATAAGGAAATTTTATATAGCAATTTATATAAACTAATGCCATTTTATGATGCAAAATATTTAGTGTTAGACGGAGCAAAAATTAGCAATCAAGATATCTTAAATGACAAAGTAATAAAAGAAATTATCTCTTATGATAAGAGTGGAAACTTTGTAGCAGCACTAACTAAGGAAAATTATGATAATATTGATTGCATAAGAATTATATTTAATGATGATACGACTAAAAAATATACTTTGAAATTTGAAGATACTTATGGAAATATAGCAAATTACAAGATAAATGAATTAGATATAGGTTATAATTTTGACAAATATATTATTAAGCAAAATGCAACTATTATAACTGAATTAAGTAATTATATACAAAATTTAGAGTATGAAAAAGATTTACAAGGAATGGTAAGTCTTGATAGAGGACACCCAGCATATAAAGAACACTTTAATGAAGTAATAAGAATAAAGAAAAATGCGAATAACTTTGTTTATAATTATTTATCAAATGTAGATGGACTAAGTGTGTCAACAGAAAATGAGATATTAAATACTATAATAAGAAATAAATTATTAAATGGAAATGAATTTAAAAGAACTTTATTTGCATATAACTATTATTCTCGTTTCTATGGAATAAACATGGATGGAGCTAAATTATCAGATATAATGCTATTTAAAGGAGAATTATATAGAGAAAATACAAAAGCAAATGATTTAGTTTCTGAATTTTGGAATAGTTCATGGAAAAATAGCCATGTTAATTATCAATTTTATAGAGATACCTTAGCGCCTAGGTTTGGAATTTCAAAAATTGGAGATTTTATAGATTACAATATTAAAGTTTTAACAGACTATAATGATCCAAATGAATGGTTTACAGACAATTTTAAAGGATTATTGGTAGAAACACCAGCTAAAGGGCATGAAAATGAAATAGATTATAGGGCATGGACACAATTAAAGAAGAGAAGTGAATATGTATTAGCACTTTTAACTTTACCAGAAAATGCAGGATATATGATATCAACTCCAACAGTATTTTTTGTTGGTTCACAAAGAGTATATATAACAAATCCAGAAAATGAAGAACAGCAACAGGAATTGTTGAACAAAATGCAAAATTTTGCAGATCAAGTATCAAGATTTTATGGAACAGCAGGAGGATTTATAGAAAGTTCATATTTTAATAATATTTGTGATATAGCTATAGATACAAGATTTTTACCAAGATTAGGTGAACAATTTAATGCAAAAACAAATGATTTATTTCATAAGAATTTTAATGAAATATTAAATGAATGGTCTATGATAGGTGGAGTAGGAGCATATGCTGGAAGTCAAAGAATATACTTTGTTGTAAATCATACATTAGATAGTTATTCAACTTGGACACACGAAACAGGACATAATCAAACAGCTAGATTATTCTTTAAAAATAGTGGATTTAGACCTATAGGTGGAGGAGCATCAGCAGATGGAATAACTGGTTCAGAAGATTATACAGATGGAAATACATCACAAGGACTTGGAGATGGAGAAGTAAACTTTAATTTAGGAACAAGTTATAGTAAGGATAAACTAATTACTACAAATTTAACACCAGAAAGAATTGATACAACAGAAGAAATAGAAAGCTATTATAGAAAAATGTTTGAAGCAATTGACTTTTTAGATTATGCAGAGGCAAAAGCATTTTTAAAACTAACACCAGAGGAACAATCAAAAGTAGCAGTACAAATTTATTATCCAAATGCACCAGGGGATTATTCAACAGTTGGATGGAAAACACTTTCAAAAGAAGATTTTGAAAGCTTGAAGTTAAAAACAATTGATGATTTGTGGAATCATAAAATTACTATAAAACCGGGAGTAGTTGGAAATACAACACAAACAGGACAGGGAGACTATGGTTCAGAAGGTATGTATATAAGAAGATGGTATCAACCATACAATGAAAATGGTAGAACACATACTTATGGATTCAAATATACTGCTTGGCAAATGCTTGGAATAGGAGGATACGATGGTGGATATGTAACTTATTATAGTGGAAGAAGTAGAGATGACTTAGATGCAATAAGAAAAGTTACAAAAGACAGTACAATGACTTGGCAAAAATTTAAACAAAATCGTTATAAATTAATGCAAGACAGTTGGAATCAAATTCCATACTTTAATGCAGATGATTTAGTAGAAGACTATGTACAAGCATTAAAAACAGATGCACAAAATAGTGATAGAAATGTTACAAATAGTACAAATATTAGAAGAATAAATTATCACTATTTAAAACGTGTAACAGATGATTTTAGACAAGAAGTACTAAACAATGATAATAGTTTTGAAGAAGTACATATCAAAACAGCAAAAGAATTTAAGCAAAAGTTAACAGAAAATCCATTTGGAAACTATGTATTAGACAATGATATTGATTTATCTACTTTAACAGGAGAAAAAGCAATTATTGATGGATATTTTATGGGAAAACTAGATGGACAAGGACATAAATTAAAAAATAATACAATTCCAATATTTGAAATCTTAAGATTTGCACATGTATCAAACTTAAATATAGAAAATAGTGAGATTGAAGCAAATTCAGAAAATATAGGTTCACTTGCTAAAAAAGCAGAATATAGTGAAATAAAAAGTGTATTAGGAAAAAATATAAATATTACATCAACAAATAAACAAACAGGTGGATTATTTGGAAGTATGACAAATTCATATGCAGAAAATGTACATATAACAAAAAGTACTGTATCTGGAGATTCTAGAGTAGGTGTATTTGCAGGTTATATCAATCAAACTCAAATACAAGAAAGTACAGCAAATGGAAAAGCAGTTTCAAAAGGTAGTGCAACAGGAGTATTGGCTGGTGAAGTTCAAAATAAATCTTCTATTAAAAATAGTTATGCAATAGGAGAAGCAAAAGGAAGCAGAGATATAGGTGGACTTGCAGGATATGTAAATGAATCAGCTATTATAAATTGTTTTAGCAATGCAATGGCATCCGGAAATGAGGGAATAGCAAGCTTAGTAGGACAAACATTAAATGACAGTAAAATAAAAAATAATATTACTTTAGTAAATCAATTAACTGGATATAAATTTGATGGTAGAACAGCAAAAAATAAATTTACAAACTTTAGTAATAATTATGAAAATGAAGGAAATATAGGAACATCTACATTGACAAGAACAGATATAGACTTTACAGGAAAAATAAGTGTTGCAAAAGAAAGTGATGTTGAAAGAGTAAGCTTTTATACAGAAACTTTAAATTGGAGTGATACAATTTGGGATTTCAGTGGAGTAAAAAATGGTGAATTGCCAAAATTGAAAAATTCAGACCCAAATGAAGGAATGACTATTGTTTTGAAAGAAACTATAAATTCAGAAGATGAATTTATAGAAAAACTATCGGCAAGACCAGATGGTGAATACACTATCAACAAAGATTTAGACTTTTCAAATAAAAAGTATGAAGTAGGAAGTGTACTAATACCAGGAGTTTTCTTTGGTAAAATAGAAGGAAATGGACATACTATAAAGAATTTAACAAATGCAACAATATTCGAACAATTTAATGGAGAAGTATCAAACTTAAATATAGATAACTTTCAACATGGAGTTGTTTGGAATAAACCACCATATGAACAATATATTTCTACTTTTGATAGTGATAAAACAAAAAATAATGTAGCAGCATTTGCAAAAAAATCAAGTAATGCAAAATTTTATAATATGAAATTTAATAGAATTATTGTAATAGGAAATAATAATATAGCAGTAGTTACATCAAATGACGAAAATTCTACATTTGAAAAAATAAATGTAAAAAGGGCACTTGTGTTAACTGCAAGAAATATCAACCAGGGAAAAAATGCATCAACATTTATTAGTGAAAAGACAGGTGGAAGTATTAAAAATTGCTATGTTCAAGGAGAAATGCATTCAGCAGGAAACGATAGTGGAGCTATTATAGGACTAAGCCATGGAGGAATTACAATTGAGAATGTAGTATCTAATATTATTGGAAGAGCTTATAATGCGGATACAGCAAAAACTACTGGACTATTTATAGGAAAAATTAATGGAAAAACAATTATTAGTAATTCTATATCTATGGGAAGATCATTAAATGATATATTGTTAAATAAATTTGCTATGATAACAGATACATCAAATGTAGAATTTATTACAAATTGTTACGAGAATACTGATGGACAAGGAATTTCTAATAGTAATGGTACAAACATAAAAGAAATAACAAAAAATGAATTACTAAGTAAAGAATTTTACACAAATACATTACACCTAGATGAAAGTATATGGAATTTAGACAATATACAAGAAAGAATTTATTCAGAAAGTTCATATCCACATAGTTCAGACCCTACAAAATTCCCAACTATTATAGATTTTGGGGGAATTAAGTAAGACTTATACTTATATAATGCTAATAAAAAATGCATGTTATATATATAATGAAATGTAAAAAATTCTTAGAAAATGAGTGAAAATGTTTCACTCATTTTTTATATAAAAATAAGATGTAATATAAAATGGACTAAATTTAAAAAGTGAATAGACACAAAATGTTAGAAAAAAAGATTAACCTTTGGGTGCTATTCACTTTTTAGTAGATTTTATATTGTAATTTTAACATGAAAATATTAAATAATACAAAAAATATATACTTTCTTTTATAAATTTATTTATTGTAAATTAAATTTTAGGTATCTTTGGATATATGTATAACTCAAAATTATTAGGATTTGACTCTTTTTTTATACATTTTTCAGTTTTTAAATAATTAACTTTATATATTATACTTTTTAATAAAATATTTTTATCTTTTGCATTTTCTAACTTATAATATAAATCAATTATATTTTCTAATTTTGGTACTAATGTTTTTTGTACATTTTTAATTTCATTATTTTTATTCAAGAAATTATTATATTCTTCTAACTTATTTTCTAAATTTTCAATATTTTCTTTTATAGAATTTGAACGGATAATAAATTCATCTTTATTATAAATTCCATTTTCTAAAAAATCGTAAATTTTATTAAGTTTAGACTTTTCCATTTCTAATTCTTTTTTTGTATTAGTAATAGATTTTTTTAATATTTTATTATTTTCAGATTTTGAATTATTTTTCATATTATAATTTATCTTATAATTTTTAAGCCAAATTTTTAAAGCTTCAATTATTTTATTCTCTACAATATAGAGTTTAGAACTTATATTATTACATTTAGGATTACAACATATAAGGGTATCATACTTATTAGTTCCAGAATAATGGCGCCTTTGCATAGGTTTGCCACATTTTTTACAAAATACTAAGCCAACTAAAGGATTTTGAATAATACTATTATGATTTACTTTAGGAGCGTTTTGCTTTCTTTTTTCTTGTACTAAGTTCCAAGTTTTTGTATCAATAATAGATTCATGTAATCCATCATAAATTTCGTAATTGTAATTACGAGGTCTACTAATAATAAGATGACCATTTTGAGTTTTCTTTTTTTGACATCTCCTATTCCAAACAATTTTTCCAATATATGCAGGATTAGATAAGATATCTTTAACAGAAGAAATAGACCACTCATCTGCAATTCTAGGTTTCAAATTTAAATTATTTAATTTTTTTGCAATTGAGTTTATAGTAAAATTTTCAAATGCATATAATCTAAAAATTTCTTTGACAATAGGTGCTTCTTGGGGATTTATAGATAAGGTAAATCCTTTTGAATTTTTTAGTTTAACCCTATTATAACCAAAAGGAGCAATATTTCCAACATATTTTCCTTCTTGACACGAAAGTTGACGACCCCTTTGAAGACGTCTATTTATAGTCTTATATTCTCTCCTAGACATAAATAAGCCAAATTCAAAATATTCTTCATCAAATTCATTATCTGGATCATATGTTTTAACAGGAGTAATTATTTTTGTATGAGAGTATTTAAATGCTTTTAAGACTAATCCTTGATCTGCAGTATCACCACGAGCAAGTCTTTCTACCTCTACAACCAATATACCAGTCCACATTTCATTTTCAACATCTTTTAGAAGTTTTTGCATTTCTTTTCTTTCACTAATTGTTTCACCACTTACAACTTCCCTGTATATTTTTCCAATAGTTAAGTTTCTTTTTTCAGCTAAAGTAGTTAAAATTTTTTCATGCCTTGCTAAAGTTTCGCCTTCTCCATATTTTTCGGATTCTATATCTTCTCTAGATTTTCTTAAATATATTGCATATATGCCATTTTGCACATTTACTACTCGCATAATGAACTATAACATTATACGAACTCCTTTCTTTTAAGATTTAAAAAATTAAGGTTATATTTTATAGCAAGTTACTATAAAGAAGTATATATTTTTTCTATTAAGTTGATTATGATATTATTTATATATTCTTTTTGATTAGCTGCATTTTCTACTATATAATCATCATAAAATTTTACTTTTGTATTTTCTAAAATATATTCGTCTATTATCATACAAATCGCCCCATTTAACTTTATGAAAAAAACATAAAAAAATACCAAAATATTTAATTACAAAAGTAAATTCCAGTTTTAAAATAAATTTGGAATTTATGTTTTTAATTTATTCAATTGATAAAACATAAAAAACAAGTTAGATGGTTTGAAAATTATCTAACTTATGTGATATAATCCAAAAAAATATAAATAATATTGCAAAGGAGGACAATATGTGTACATGTATAAATTTAAAAACAAAAGATAATTATTTTGGGAGAAATTTGGATTTAGAATATCGTTTTGATGAAAAAGTAGTTATTACTCCAAGAAACTATGAATTTAAATTAAAAAATAAAAACAAAATATGTACTAAGTATGCTCTAATTGGAATGGCTACAACTTTTGAAGATTATCCATTGTATGCTGAAGCGACGAACGAAAAAGGATTATCTATGGCAGGATTATATTTTCCTGGAAATGCACATTTTTATGATGAGAAAGATGGTAAACTAAACTTAGCACCATATGAGCTAATACCTTATTTTTTAGGAAATTATTCAAGTATAAAAGAAATAAAACAAGAATTAGAAATGTTAAATATTACAAATATACCATTTTCTGAGAACCTACCAACTACTGATTTACATTGGATGATGTGTGACAAAAACGAATGTATTGTTATTGAACAAATGGAAGAAGGTTTAAATATTTATGATAATCCACTCGGAGTGCTTACTAATAATCCGCCATTTAATTATCACTTAGCCAATATTAATAATTATAGTAATTTAACTCCATATTATGAAAAAAGTAAATTTTCGGATAAAATAGAGTTAAAACAATATGGTCAGGGAATGGGAGCAATAGGATTGCCAGGAGACAATTCACCTGCATCAAGATTTATAAGAGCTAGTTTTAATAAATTAAATTCAAATTGCAAAGATGATGAGAAAAGTTCTATAACTCAATTTTTCCATATATTAGATTCAGTTGCTATGGTAAAAGGAACTACTATAACTAAAGAAAACAAGGATGATATTACAACTTATTCTTGCTGTATAAATACAGATAAGGGTATTTATTATTATAAAACATATAACAACAATCAAATTGTGGCAATTAAAATGACAGAAAAAGAAGAAAATATGGACAAATTGTCAATTTATAATTTAATAGAAGAACAACAAATAAAATATGAAAATTAAAAAAAATAATAAGCTTAGATAAATGGAAATAAGTAAAAAATTATTAGTATTGACAACATTGTGGTACAGAAGAATTGGCACACTTAGAAATGGTTGGAACAATAGTGCATCAATTAACAGAAGGGCTTTGCCCAGAAGAAATAAAAGCAGCAGGATTAGGTGCATATTATACAGACCATGGGGTAGATGTATATCCACAGTCAGCAGCAGGAGTTCCATTTACAGCAGCATATATTGCAGCAAAAGGAGATCCTATAGCAAATCTTCAAGAAGATTTAGCAGCAGAACAAAAAGCAAGGGCGACATATGAAAAATTAATTGACTTATGTTGTGACGACCCAGATGTTTTAGACCCACTTCGTTTCTTAAGAGAAAGAGAAGTAGTACACTTCCAAAGATTTGGAGAAGCACTTCGTGGAGTACAAGGTAAACTAGCAGAAAAAAGATTTTTTATGAATGATACAAATATGGCTAACATGATGAGTAATAACTGTAATGGATGCAGTGATTGTAATAATGCAAATAATTGTGGATGCAATTAGATTGAAATAATAAATAAAAGACTCTTATGTAATTTAAAATAAGAGTCTTTATTTATTTGATTAATATAATTTTACAATTGCATGTAATTGTTTATTATCTAAACTTTTAATTGTTACATAATGAGCATTATCTATTTTTGAATATAGACATTTTACAGTGTCTCCTAATCGGATAGATGTTTTATACATAATTTCTAAATTATTACATTCTGGACTATTATAAACATCTTCAGGCAAAGCTTCATAAGCTAAATATAAATAATTTAAATTGTGCATATGCTTGTTTACATCAATATCTCTTCTTTGAGTTTTATAAATATATTCAGAGAAATACTCTTTAGGCTCGATTAATTTTTTTATATCACTATTATCATCACTTGAAAAAACACTTTTATCCTCTGGAAAATATTTATTAATTATTTCATCAGTTATAGTAGTAATGGTTTCTCTTTTTATATCTATTAAAGTCCATTTAGTTGTAGCAATACAAATTATATTATCATTTTTATCTAGTATTTCAAAATCACGTAATGTAGTAAACTTTTTAGAAGGTCTTGACCATGTACGAACTTTTATAATATCTGCATATTTTACTCTTTTTAAAATTTTAACTTTCCATGCTAAAAGAATCCAAGATAGACCTGTATTATTGATATCATTAAATCCATAACCTGCAACGTCTGAATGCTTGCAAGCAGTATCTTCTAATAAACTAAGAATTCCCATATTAGTAATAAAACCATTAGGTGCAACATGTGATACATCTATAGTATATTCTTTTTCAAAAAATGCCATTTAAAAACCTTCTTTCTCTATTTTTCGAAACAGATTATAGCATAAAAATATAAAAAATACAAATTGCGTGAAAATATATTTTTGTAGTATAATTATTATGTTTCTATACTAAAAGTGAAAATGAAATAATGCAAAATAATTAGAAATTGAATTTAATAACTATAATAACAAGCTAGATTATCTAATTTATAGATAAATGTATAAAACAAAAAAATATAAAAACATAGAAATATAAAAAAAGATTGGAAAGTATAAAAATAAAATAATTTAGAAATTAAAAGATAAATAATGGAGATGAATAATAAATGAAAGAACTAAATAGTTGTACAATATGTCCACACAACTGTAAAATTAATAGAAATAATGGGCAAATAGGAAGATGTAGAAGCGGAGATAAAGTGAAAATTGCTTTAGCATCTGTACATAATTATGAAGAACCATGTATAAGTGATAAAAATGGCTCTGGAACAATATTTTTTAGTAATTGTAATTTAAGTTGTATTTATTGTCAAAACTATAAAATAAGTCAATTAGGAAAAGGTTATGAACTATCTGTGGAAGAATTGGCGAATATTATGCTAAAACAACAAGAAAAAGGTGTAAATAATATAAACTTAGTAACACCAACAATGTATGTTTATCAAATAATAGAAGCTATAAAAATTGCAAGAAAAAGAGGATTAAAGATTCCAATTATATACAATACAAATGGATATGAAAATGTTAAAACAATACAACACTTAAATGGATATGTAGATATATATTTGCCAGATTTAAAATATTACTCTAATGAGATATCTAAAAAATACTCTAAAATTGATAACTACTTTAAATATGCTACAGAAGCTATAAAAGAAATGTATAAACAAGTAGGGAGTCCAATATTTGATGAAAATGGAATAATAAAAAAAGGATTAATAATAAGACATCTTGTTTTACCAAATCATTTGCAAAATAGCAAACATATATTAAAATGGATAAAAGAAAATATGCCAGAAGATACATATGTTAGTGTGATGGCACAGTATTTTCCTACATATAAAGCAAAAGAAGATAATCTAATAAACAGAAAATTAAATAAAAAGGAATATAGAGAGATAGAAGAATTTTTATATACACTAAACTTAGAAAACGGTTATATGCAAGAACTTGGAGAACATGAAGAAGAATATGTACCAAACTTTTAATTGGTAAAATAAAAATATAATTAATAGTAAAAAATATAAATATTTAAGAAATATTACGATATTTATGAATACCAAATTAAAATGTTTATAAATATTAAATTCTTTAGGTAAAATTCAGATTTATGAAATAGTAAATTTAAATATTATAGGTTTTAAATAAATATGTCACAAGTAAATTTAAGTAATATAGGCTTAAAATGGATATGTTACAAGTAAATTTAAATAAATTATTGAAAATAAAATTTACTTATGATAAATTTATAAAAGATTAATTGTAAAAAATATTGTTATTGGAGGAATAAAATATGACACAAGCAGATAAAAATTTTATTGAAACATGTAAAGAAATAATAGAACATGGATATTCTTCAGAAGGAACAGGAGTAAGAACTAGATGGCAAGATGGAGAAGAAGCAAATTATATTTCAATTGTTGGAGTTACAAATAAATATGATGTAGAAAAAGAATTTCCAATGATTACACTTAGAAATAACACAAAAACAGTAATAAATGCTATAGACGAAATATTATGGATATGGCAAAAAAAATCTAACAATATTAATGATTTAAATTCACATATATGGGACCAATGGGCAAATGAAGATGGATCACTTGGGAAAACATATGGATATCAATTAGGAAAAAAGTATAAATTTAAAACAAAAGAAGGTATACAAGAGATGGACCAAGTTGACTATGTTTTATATTTACTAAAACATGACCAAGCAAGCAGACGTATAATGACAAATCTTTTTAACCATGAAGAACTAAAGGACATGAACTTAGAACCATGTGCATATGTAACACAGTGGCTAGTAAAAGATGGAAAATTACATTTAATATTAAATCAACGTTCACAAGATATGCTAGCTGCAAATGGATGGAATACAATGCAATATGCAGCATTAATGCATATGTTTGCCCAATGTGCAGGGTTAAAAGTAGGAACTTTAACACATAATATAGGAGATTGTCATATATATGATAGACATGTACCACTTGTAAAAAAATTAATAGAAGCCAAGCCAATGGATGTAACACCAAAACTAATTATAAAAAATCCAACAAAAAATTTCTATGAATTTAAAGTGGAAGATTTTGAAATTGAAGGATATGATTATAACAAAGAAGTAAAAATAGGAAAATTTCCAGTAGCAATATAAGAGAGAATGTAATATAAAAAATTAATAAAATATTAGATTGAATTAGTAAAATAAAAATTAAAAACAAGTAAAATACATAAAAGCCAATAAAGAAGGAGATTAATTGTAATGTTAAGTATTATAGTAGCTGTAGCAAACAATAATGTAATAGGAAAAGATAATAAGCTAATTTGGCATTTACCAGAAGATTTAAAGAGGTTTAAAGCTTTAACAACTGGACATACTATTATAATGGGAAGAAAAACTTTTGAGTCATTAGGAAGAGTATTACCAAATAGAAAACACATTGTATTATGTAATGATGTAAACTTAAATATAGAAAATGAAAATGTAGAAGTTTTATCGGATATAAGTATGTTAGAAAAATATATAAACTCTGCTGAAGAAAACTTTGTTATAGGTGGGGCAACAATATATAAATTATTACTACCAAAAGCAAGTAAATTATATATAACAAAAATAAACCAAAACTTTGAAGGTGACGCATTTTTTCCAGAGATAAATCAAGAAGAATGGGAAATAGAATCTAAAGAGATTGGAATAAAAGACGAGGAAAATCCATATGATTATGAATATATAAACTATGTAAGAAAATAATAAAAAGTCTATTCATTTTAAAAGTGAATAGACTTACATATTTATTCATCTACGCATTTATTATTCGCAAGTAGAGTTGCGAAAGACATTTACTACAATAATTATATGAAGTTTTACCTAGAATGTCAATATTATAGTGTTAATATTATTACAAAAATATATAAATCTATTCAATTTTTAATAAGCTATATTGCCTAGAGTAACTGCATATTGTTCGTAATTTGGCATATATGTACCAATCATTTTCCAAAAATTTTTTGTACGAATTTTGTATTTTAAATGGCAGAATTCATGTAAAATAACATATTCTATAGTTTTTTCATCATATGCAACTATATCTGGATTAATTGTTATAAAACTATTCTCTACATTGCAGTTAGCTAAAGATTTGTTTATTCTTTTTATTTCATAATCTTCTGGTGCTAATCCAGTTTCTATACGAACTTTTTCCATAATTTTTTCTATTTCTGTTTCTGCAATTTTATCATACAATTTTTGTGTTAATACTTTTAATATTTGTTCTTCTTGAAATTTTTTATATTTGTTTGGAAGAATAATTTCTAAAGTTTGATTTTTAACATTCATTGTAGGTACTTTTACATTTTTATAATATAAATTTATATTATGCTTTATACCTAAGATTTTAATAGTGCGAACATTGAAATTTACAGAATTACCTATAAAAATTGGATTATTTATAATAGATGCACAAACATTACTTTTTATAGTATTTGCAACGCTTCTAGATTTTGTAGTTGCTTTAATTTTTAATAAATTCATATTAATACCTCCAAACATTTGATATACGAACGACTGTTCTAAAACTATAAATATAATACAAAAAAATGTTCGTGTTGTCAATAGATTTTTTACAAAAATTTTAAAAAAGTTATATATGCTTAGAAACTGTAAGAAAGAAATTGCTAAATATATAAAAATGTAAAATTTATTGCTAATTTTTAATAATTTAAACTTTAAATAAGTATTATAAATTAAATTGTATAAATGTATTAAAAACAGAAAAAATAATATAGGGTGAATAAAATGTTTATACCGAATTTAATTTATTATGAAAAAGATGCATTAAATTATTTGTTAGGAAAAGAATTATTTGATAAATACAATGAAAAGAAAATTAAATTTATAGAGATAGAAAATCATAATAATATTGAGGAATTACGAACAAAAGAAAATAAAGAATTTGCTAATTTAAAAAGAAATTTAATTATAGGAATAAGAAAAACACATAAATTTGTTCCTAATTATAAAGTGTCAAATTATTTAGTGCCATATACATCTTCTGGTTGCACAGCAATGTGCTTATATTGCTATTTAGTTTGTAACTATAATAAATGTTCATATTTGAGATTATTTGTTAATAGAGAAGAAATGCTTGATAAAATAAAAAGGGTTGCAAATAAAGAAGAAAAAGATTTAGTTTTTGAAATAGGGAGTAATAGTGATTTAATTTTGGAAAATACAATTACAAATAATTTGGTATGGACGATAGAAGAGTTTAAAAATAATCCAAAAGGATTACTAACATTTCCAACTAAATTTGATATGGTAGACCCAATTTTACCATTAAATCATAAAGGAAAAGTAATTGCTAGGATGAGTGTTAACCCGAAAGAAATAATAAGAACAATAGAAATAGGAACTTCACCATTGGAAAAGAGAGTACAAGCAATAAATAAACTTGCCGAAGCAGGTTATAAAATAGGTATTTTAATTGCACCTGTAATATTAGTGAAAAATTGGAAAATACAATATGAAGAATTGTTAAAATTTTTAGAAAATAATTTAAGTGAAAAAGCAAAGAAAAAAATATTTTTTGAAATAATATTTATGACATATAGCTATGTACATCGAATGATAAATAGTGAAGCATTTCCAACACTTGTTAATTTATATAACCAAGATATAATGACAGGTAGAGGAAAAGGAAAGTATTGCTACAGACCAGATGTTAGAAAGGAAGCAGAAAATGATATACTAGAACTTATGCATAGATATTTTCCAAATAATGAGATAAAGTATGTATCATGATAAAGTAAATAAGTGAAGAAGATGAGAAAATAAATTACGAAGAAATAAAATAATGATTTCTAGTTTATTATTATTATTTATAAAAAATGTAACAAAAATAGTGTTGACTAATAAATTACAAAATGATATATTTGTTCTATATAATAAATCAAAAAGAACAAATAGTTCTATTTTTCAAACTTTTGTATAAAAGTGTAAAAACAAAAAAACTAAAGGTAAATAATAAAATAACTTAAGAAAGGAATAAAATACTATGATAAAGGCTGTAACCCTTGCAGGAGTACACACACACACACACACACAGATAGTTTTAGAGAAATAAGAAAAGGCGAAAAAGCCTTTATTAATGATATAAAAATATTAATAAAAAAGATGACAGACTATAAAAATAGCCTGTCATTTTTGCGTGCAAAATAAACTGTTAGAAAAAATTTTTTATAGACTATAACAAGAATAAAAAATAAATCTATTATTAATTTTTGAATTATAAATTTTTAAGTAGAAAAGGGAAGTGCATATTATGAGAAACAAAGGTGTAACACTAATATCATTAGTAGTGACGATAGTAGTATTATTAATACTAGCAGGAATAACAATAGGAACAATATTTAATGATAATGGAATAATAAAGAAAGCCCAAGAAGCAGCAA
>OIZB01000605.1_pt1 | contig 25836 bp, 15 predicted proteins | sample 1588401 | NCBI WGS metagenome assembly OIZB01 (sample SAMN03283270) | human gut metagenome | biome: human-associated habitat; material: feces | host: Homo sapiens | place: USA | collected 2013
GCTTTGGTAATAGCTACAGCATCGTTTCGTTCCGTCCGGTCTTGGTCGCACTTTAATGTGACCTTGAAATATACCTCTAAAACACACATAAAGGCACTAAAACTGCTCAAAAACGACAAAACCAATGATAAATCATTCAAAAGTGTGGCAAAACGTCTTAAAACGCGAAATAGAAGCTCGACTATTTTACACCTGTAAAAATACAAATATATAATATAAATTACCTTATATATAGTGAAATATAAATATTTATAAAAGTTTTTCATTATATTTAAGGTAACTTTTTTTTGTTTACAACCATTTCTTCTTTTATTTTTATTGTACAACATACTTATTCTTTTTATATTTCTGAAAAATTTCTTAAAATACTTTCAATTTTATGCAATATATTATATAATGAATTTGTTTAAAATATCCTAAGGAGGAAAATTTTAGAATGAGTACTGGAAAAAGAAGCAAAGATGATGGGAAAACAAAGATGTATAAAGTTGTAAAAGAGGATACAAATAGAAAGAAAACAAAAACAAAACCTAAAACAAAAGAAGATTATGTAAAAGAAAGTGAAGTTAATAAAAAGAATAAAAAAGGAAAGAAAAAGGGTAAACATCCTAAGCTAAAAAAAGCTTTGATTATAATTTTTATAATCTTTATTTTATTATGCTTAATTGGAGTAGGTATTTTTGCTGGAGTATTTTTTAGCGATAAATTAAAGTTAACTAAAGCAGAATTAACAATAGGACATAATAACTCTGTTGTTAAAGATATAGATGATGAGCAAATATTTGACTTATCTTCTGGAGATATAAACAGAAAAATTATTACATATTCAGAAATGGGACCATATTTACCAAATGCCTATGTTGCAATTGAAGATAAAAGATTTTATGACCATTCTGGAATAGACTTAACAAGAACTATGAGTGCAGCAATACAGTATGTACTAAGAGGAGGACATTCTTCTTATGGTGGAAGTACTATAACACAACAGTTGGTTAAAAACTTAAAAAGTGATAAAGATGACACTGGTTTTGCAGGTGTTACAAGAAAAATAAGAGAAATGTCTAGAGCATATCAAATAGAACAAATGCTTTCAAAACAACAAATATTAGAGCAATATTTGAATATAATTTATGTAGGTGGAACTACAATATGTGGTGTTGAAAATGGTGCTAAATATTATTTCTCTAAATCTGCAAAAGATTTAGATTTAGCAGAGGCAGCATTTTTAGCAGGTATAAACCATTCACCAAATAGTTATAATCCTTTCTGGAATGAAGGAGATGAAGATGTTACAAAAGCTATAAAGACTAGAACCAAGACAGTTTTAGCAGAAATGAAAGACCAAAATAGAATTAGTGATAATGCAGAAGAAGCAGAAAAACTATATAATGAGGCAGTAGCAGAAGTAGATGCAGGATTAAAATTTAAAGAAGGCTCATTTAGTAATGCAACACAAATGTCATATCATACAGATGCAGCTATAAAAGAAGTTGTATCAGATTTAGCAGAATTAAAAGATATAGATGAAAAGGCTGCGAGAAGTTTATTAGTATCTGGTGGATATAAAATATATACAACTCAAAATACAGAAATTCAAAAGAGAATGGAAAAAGAATATGTAAAAGATGAGTATATATATTATGCAAGAACAACAGGAGGACCAAAAGAAAACAAAGAACATACACAATCTGGAATGGTAATAATAGATAATAAAACAGGTTATGTTATAGGCTGTATGGGTGGACTTGGAACAGATGTTGATGCTACAGGTTATAATAGAGCTATTCAAGCACCAAGACAGACAGGTTCTGCAATTAAACCATTAGCAAATGTTATACCTGGGCTAGAAGAGGGAGTTATTACAGCTGCAACAGTTTATGATGACCGTAGAGCAGATTTTGGTGGTGGATATGCACCTAAAAATGTTGCTAACTATAGAGGGTTAACAACTGTAAGAAAAGCAATAGAAGTTTCTTCTAATGTTGTAAATATGAAAATATTATCAAATGTAGGACCATCAAAAGCAATAAAATATTTACAAGATATGGGGCTTAGTCATGTTAATCCAGATTTAGATAATAACTTAGCTTTATCGATAGGTGGAATGAGCGAAGGTGCAACACCATTAGAAATGGCAGCAGCATATGAAGCAATAGCAAATGGTGGAGAATATACAGAACCAACATTTTATACAAAAGTTGAAGATAGTAATGGAAATGTTATATTAGAATCTAAACAAGAAAAAAGAAGAGTAATGGAAGAAACTACAGCATATATTACAGCAGATATATTAAAAGATGTTGTAACAGGAAGTAGCGGAACAGCATATATGTGTAAAATAAGTGGAATGGATGTAGCAGCTAAAACTGGTACAACAGATAGTAAAAAAGATAAATGGCTATGTGGATTTACTCCATATTATTCAGCAGCTACATGGGTTGGATATGATACACCAGAAGAAGTTAGATATGGTAATGCAAATGCAGCACAACAAATTTGGGCAAGAATTATGAAAGATATACATTCAGATTTGAAAGATGCTAAGTTTGTTAAGCCTTCTGGTTTAACAACTGCAACAGTTTGCTTACAATCAGGTAAACTTGCTACAAAAAGCTGTACACAAAAATATACAGAAATATTTAAAGCAGGAACAGTGCCTAAATATTGTGAAGGACATGATAAAGTTAAAATATGTAAAGAAACAGGAAAACTTGCTACAGAATATTGCCCAGAAGTAGAAGAAAAAGGTTATGCAGTAACACCAGATAAAGAAAAAAATCCAGCTTGGAAGAGCCTTTCAGGAACAACATATACAAGACCAACAGAAGAGTGTAATAAACACACAGCAACTAATATGGTAAAAGTAAAAAATGTAGTTGGTAAAACTGAGGCAGCAGCAAGAGCAGATTTAGCAGGATTAACAATTAAAGTAAAATATAAAGAAAGTACAAAAACACCAGGATTGGTTATTTCACAAAGTATAAAGGAAAATGAAGTTGTTACTAAAAACACAACTATTACTTTAACAATAAGTAAGAAAAAAGAAACAACACCAGAAACACCTCCATCAGGAGGAAATACAGAACCTCCATCAGGCGGGGGAGAAACAAATACAGAAAATCCACCATCAGGTGGTGGCAACACAGAAAAGCCATCTGGTGGAACAGGTACAAACACAGTTGTAAATAATGCTTAAGTAGAAAAAATTTAGGTTAAAAGTTATGTGTTTAGAATTATAATGAGGATATTATGTACAACTGTTTGAGAAAGGGGATTTATGAATATTAAGTTATATAATACTCTAACAAGAAAAGAAGAAAATTTTACTCCATTAGAAGGAAATGAAGTTAGAATTTATAGTTGTGGGCCAACTGTTTACAGTTATGCCCACATAGGTAATTTTAGGTCATATGTATTTATGGACAATTTAAGAAGAGTTTTAAAATATAATGGTTATAATTTAAAACATGTAATGAATATTACAGATGTTGGACATTTGGAATCAGATGCAGACGAAGGCGAAGACAAAATGGAAAAAGCAGCAAGAAAGGAAAATAAAAATCCATATGAGATTGCGGAATTTTATACAAAAGCTTTTTTCGAAGATATGGACAAATTAAACATAGACAGACCTGAAATTATAGCAAAAGCTACAGAACATATACCAGAAATGCTTGAATATGTAAAAGAAATTATAAAAAATGGTTATGCATATGAAACAAGCAAAGGAATTTACTTTGATATATCTAAATTAGATAAATATCCTGTTCTTTCAAATAGAAATTTGGATGACCAAATAGCAGGTGCAAGAGTTGAAGTGGATCCAGAAAAAAGAAATCCATATGATTTTGCATTATGGATAAAAGCACCAGAAAATCATATAATGAAGTGGGAAAGCCCATGGGGACTTTCTTATCCAGGTTGGCATATAGAGTGTACTGCAATGGGAAGAAAATATCTAGGAGAAGAATTTGACATTCATACTGGTGGAGTTGACCATATACCAACACATCATGAAAACGAAATAGCACAGGCAAAAGGTGCAACAGGTAAAATACATGCTAAATTATGGATGCATGGTGAGTTTCTACTAGTAGATGGTGGAAAAATGTCAAAATCTTTAGGAAATGTTTATACAATTTCACAATTACAAGAAAAAGGAATAGAACCATTAGCTTACAAGCTATTTTGCTATTCAGCTCATTATAGAACAAAATTAAACTTTACTTTTGATGGTGCTATTGCTTCACAAAAGGCATTAAATAGGCTTAGAGAAGGATATTTGAAACATTTAAATGGAAATAATGAAATTAGTCAAAAAAATATTGAAGAATATGAAAATAAATTTTTGGAAACAATAAATGATGATTTAAACATTCCGGCTGCAATAGGTATAATTTGGGATATTGTTAGAAGTGATAAAAAGTCAAAACAATATGCAAAATTATTGGAAAAATTTGATGAAGTTTTAGGACTAGATATAAAGAATTCAGAAAAATATTTAGAAGAACAAAAAAATATAGAACTTCCAGAAGAAATAGAAAAGCTTGTAGAAGAGAGAAAAAGGGCAAGACTTGAGAAAAATTGGGCTTTATCAGACGAAATTAGAAATAAATTAATAGAAAATGGCTATCAAGTAGAAGATAGTAAAGATGGAATGACTGTTAAAAAAATGTAGAATTGTAATGGAGGGAATTGCCGTGGAGACAGAAGAAAAAATAGGTTTTTTTGAAGGGCTAAAAATAGCAATATTTAAATTTGAGGATTATGCAAAACTTGCTGCACAAAAAATAAGTAAAGCTGTTATTTATATGTTAATTTTAATGTTAGTATTTGCTTTATGTGTAAGTGCAGCAACTACCTATAAATTTTCTCAAAGTTTAAATGGTTTAGCAAGTTATATAAGTAATGAAATAGAAACATTACAATTCAAAGATGGAATTTTAAGAATAGTTCCATCTAATGAGAAGGACAAGCCTATAATTATAGAAAATGAAGAATTACCAATTGGAAAAATTATTATAGACACAGGAGACTTGGAACAATCCAAAATAGACGAGTACAACGACCAAATAAAGCATTATACTACTGGTATTGTTGTTTTAAAAGATAAAATAATTACCAAAACAGATATGGCTGCTATTACAACAACTATGGCATACAGAGATATTTCAGAACAATATGGAATTGGTGAATTTAACAAAGAAAATATTATATCAATTATTACAGGTGAAGGAAGTATAAAGTTATGTATGTCTTTCTTTGCAATAACAGCAATTTACTTGTTTATAATATATTTTTCTACAGTATTAATAGATGCAATTTTCTTAGCTTTACTTGCATATATTACATCTATTATAGCAAGAGTAAGGTTAAAACCTGCTGCTGCATATAATATTGCTGTATATTCTTTATCACTTCCTGTTATACTAAATTTAGTATACATTGTAGCAAATATTCTTACAGGTTTTGTAATAGAGTATTTCCAATTAGTCTATACAGCAATTGCAAGTATCTATGTTGTTGCAACAGTTTTAATAATTAGAAGTGACGTAATAAAGAAACAAGCAGAACTAAATAGAATTATGTCTGAGCAAGAAAAGGTAAGACAAGAAATGGAAAGAAAAAAGCAAGAAGAAGAGGAAGAAACAGAAAGAGAAAAGGCTAAAAAAGAGCAACAAGAGAAAGAAAAGCAGGAAAAAGAACAAGAAGAAAAACAAAAAAATAAAGAAGAAAAGAAACAAAAGGGTAGCGGAAAAAGCGGAGGAGAAGAACCAGCATAAAATATTTATACAAAAATAGCTACATTAAATAAATTTTATATATAGTTTTTATAAATTTATATGAATAATTAAAAATTATATATGCAATTGAGAAATAGTATAACTCAAATAAAAAGCGAAAGGATTTAACTAGATGAAGGAAGAAGAAAAGAAAAATAATAAAAAGAAAAATCTGTATTTCGTAATAACAGCAATAGTTTTAATAATTATAGCTGCGGCGTTAACAATATATGTTGTTGCAACAAACAAAAAAGGTGACAACACTGAAATAGCTTATACAGAGCTTATTAGAGAAATTGGTGATGGTAATGTAGAAAAAGTAGAAATGACTACAGGTAGTACAACCGTTAAAGTTAAACTAAAAGATGAGACAGATGAAAGAAAATGTATTGTGCCAAATACTCAAGCTTTTGTAGAATTAATTCAAAGTAAAGTAGAAGATGGCAATAATATAGAGTTAAACCAAAAAAAGCCTAATGTATTTATAACAATATTTAGTAATTTATTTACTTTATTACCAACAATTCTTTTAGTAGTTTTATTTATAATGTTATTTAAATTGCAAGGATTAGGAGATAAAAGTAAAGTTTATGATACAGAGACAACTAAGTCAAAAATAACATTTGGAGATGTTGCAGGATTAGATGAAGAAAAACAAGAAATGATAGAAATTGTAGATTTCTTAAAAAATCCTGACAAATTTTATGAAATGGGAGCAAAAATTCCAAGAGGAGTACTTCTTTGTGGAAAGCCTGGAACAGGTAAAACTTTAATTGCTAAAGCAATTGCAGGTGAAGCGAATGTACCATTTATTTCTATGAGTGGTTCAGAATTTATAGAAATGTTTGCAGGACTTGGAGCTTCTAGAGTAAGAAAATTATTTGAAAAAGCAAAAAAAATAGCTCCATGCATAGTTTTTATAGATGAAATAGACGCGGTTGGTTCTAGAAGAACAAGTGGTAGTGGTGCAGAGTCAGAAAATAACCAAACATTAAATCAATTATTAGTTGAAATGGATGGATTTGATACAGAAGAAACAATTATAGTTTTGGCTGCAACAAATAGACCAGAAATGTTGGATAAAGCACTACTTAGACCAGGAAGATTTGACAGACAGATAAATATTGCACTTCCAGACTTAAATGGAAGAGAGGCAATATTAAAAATACATGCTAAAGACAAAAAGTTTGCAGAAAATATTGACTTAAAGAATATTGCTGAAGATACAGCAGGATTTTCTGGTGCAGAGCTTGCAAACATTTTAAATGAAGCTGCAATTATTGCTACAATAAACAAGCACGATGCAATAACAAATAAAGATATAGAAGATGCTACAAAAAAAGTAACAATAGGTATTGAAAAACATAGTAGAGTTGTTTCAGAAAAGGATAAAAAATTAACAGCATACCATGAAGCAGGTCATGCTATAGTTAGTAGTCAATTAGAAACACAAAAAGATATTAAAGAGGTATCTATAATACCAAGAGGTGTAGCAGGTGGATACACAATGTATAAATCGAATGAAGATAAATATTATATATCTAAAACAGAAATGGAAGAAAAATTGGTATCTTTATTAGGTGGACGTGCTGCAGAAAAGATAGCTTTAAATGATATCTCAACAGGTGCAAGCAACGATATAGAAGTTGCAACACAAATTGCTAAAGATATGATTGTAAAATATGGAATGAGTGACGATTTAGGACCAATTTATATAGACACAGAAAAAGATCCATATGAATTACAACTATTTGGTGAAAAATTTGGAGATGCAGTTGGTGCAGAAGTAAAAATAATGATAGACAATGCTTATGTAAAAGCACAAAAACTTATATTAAATAATATGGATAAGCTAAATAAAGTAGCTGAAGCTTTAATAGAGAAAGAAATAATTTCTGCTGAAGAATTTCAAGATTTAATAAGAGAATAAAAAGTAATAGAGACAAATGCTTTTTCAAATTTAGGAAATTAGCATATGTCTCTATTTTTTTTGTAAGTTGCTTTTATTGTATAATTGCCTTTAACTTAGTTAATTAGTAAATTAAATTTGTTAATTAATTCTTTTGGTAAGACAAATTCTTTTTCATTTAAGTAATTTAAACTATGTATAAAGTTGTCTGTGGAATAATTTTTAATATTACTGTGAACATCTAGATAATCTTCTTTATAATATTTATTATCGTAATGTTTTTCGTCTGTTTTAAAATTAAACTTTATTTTATAACTACAAAGATTTTGAGTTTTAAATCCAAATTTTTTGTTTATTTCGTTTTTTCCGTATTTTCCATCACCAATTATAGGGTAACCAATATGTGCTAAATGAGCACGAATTTGATGAGTTTTTCCTGTTAAAAGTTCAATATCTAATATAGAATAATTTTTAGCTTTATTTATATTTAAAACAGTGTATTTTGTAGTAATTGGTACATAACCTTTTTTAGGAGTATCAGATATATACACTTGAGATTTTTTATTATCTTTAAATAAATATGCTTGTAATGTTTTTTGTTTATCTGAGAGAATTCCATATACCATAGCTAAATAATGTTTTTCAATTTCATGATTTTTAAATTTGTTTAATAAAATATTTAAAGCTTCTTGATTTTTTGCGAATAATGTTAGTCCAGTAGTATTTCTATCTAATCTATGACAAGGCTCTAAAAATTTAAAGTTATGTTGTTTTTTTAATAAGCAAGTTAAACCGCTATCTCCTGTAACTTCAATTTGTTCTGGTTTATTTGCTATTAAAATATTGTTATCTTCATAAATAATATTTATTTTAATTTGTGTATTTGGTAGTAAAAGTTCATCAGAAATGTATACTTTTACATTATCATTAGTATGTAAAAGTATATTTTCGCTTATTCTTATGTTATTTATTTTTATATCTTTTTTACGCAAGGTTTTATAAAAAAGTGAATTTGTTAAAGAAGGAAAATTGTGCATTAAAAAAGATTGTAGTTTTTTATTATTAAATTTATTTGGAACAACTAATTCTTTCATATATTTTATAAACTCCTGTATATTTTAATGAAAAAGATGCTCCAAGGTAGGAGCACCTTTTCGTAGGCAAACTGTTAACTTTAATAGACTACAGGTTATAGGAAATGAATTATAAAAATGCATTACATACTTTGCATGTTTACAATACATATCCATTTGGACGGTAAGAAATAAATTAATAACCAGCCTTTTTCAACCGTTCTACTTCTTCTCTTGTCCAAGAACCTAAAGGGAAGCAGGGAAAGTTATATTGATTTATCAATCCTTTCTTTGCAAGTTCGGTAAACCGAGACTTATCACGAGAATTAATGGCTATCTCTAAATCATTGAGCCAAATACGTTCTCGACGTTCGTCTTCACGGGCCTCCCAATCATGCATGCTTTTACCGTACGTCATAAGTTAAGCCTCCTTTATAATAAAGTTTGCATGAGTTAATTATAACATTTATCTACAAATTTAGCAATCTTAGTCGAATTTTCGTATGAATTTCTGTGACATAATTATCAAAAAAATTCCTTGACTAAGATATGTAACAATGATATACTTTATGTGGAAATTTAGTACAAAAGGAGGAAAAATGTTGAAAAACATTTTTAAGGAAAACGGTAGAATTATGTTAAGAAAAATGTTATATATATTCATAATAATTAATTTATTGTCATACATATTTATATTCTTACTAGCTAATGTCTCTAAGGCAGCAACAGATGATTTTAGCAAATATCCAGGGTATCAAGAACTTATAAATGAATTAAAAAAAGAATTTCCTAAGAGCGAGTTTAAAATGCTTAAAACTGGATTAGACTGGAATCAAGTTATAAAAAATGAGACAACAGCAAGTCATGGTAGAAATTTAACTAGTAATAGTGCATCAGAATGGGTATGCCCAGTATGTAAAAATAAGCAATATGAACCCGGCTGGTATTGTGCATCAGAAGCAACTGTAGCTTATTATATGGATCCAAGAAATTCTTTAAATACAAACGATGTTTTTCAATTTGAATTATTAAATTATAATAGTGATGTACAAGATGAATCTGGTGTTAAGTGGATTGTCTCAGATTGTAAATATTTACAAGGAAAAATAAATTATACAGCAACAGATGGTTCTACAAAGACTATTAACAAAACATATACACAAGTAATAGTAGATGCAGGAAAGAAATTTAATATAAGCCCATATCATTTAGCTTCTAGAATAAGACAAGAACAAGGACCTGGTAATGCTACAGAAACTGCAACTGGTAATGGAAAAGGTAAGTATAATAAAGGATATGCAGGTTATTACAATTATTATAATATTGGAGCAACAGGTGGAACTACTGCAACAATAATAAAAAATGCATTAGAAAAGGCAAAAAAGGAAAATTGGACAGACCCAGAAAAAGCAATTATTGGTGGTGCAGAGTTTGTAAGAAATGAATATATTGGGTATGGTCAAAATACATCATATTTACAAAAATTTGATGTAGACAATAGCGATGGGGATTTATATTGGCACCAATATATGACAAATGTTTCTGCTTCTAAAACAGAAGGACAAGAGACGAGAAATGCATATAGCAAAATGGGTAAGTTAAATAAAAATTCGCATTTTATATTTTCTATACCTGTATTTGAGAATATGCCAAAACAAAGATGTGAGCTTCCAGGAACTAATTCAATTGTTACACAAAATGTTGAGATTAATTCAGATAATGTTCGTGTAATGGAGAAAAAGGGAGAAGGAAAAGAATTAGCTAGATTGAATAAAGGAGATAAAATTTTAAGAATAGAATTGGCACAAACTCAAAATCCAGATGGAAGATTTATGAGATATTGGGACAAAGTTGTTTTAGCAGATGGAAGAAAAGGTTATGTAGTAAGAAATTATCTTACTCAAATTGCAGATATTACAAATTGTAATGAAAAATACATTGTTACAGCATATACAAATTTTAGAAACGGACCAGGAGTAACAAATACTACAATAATAGAAACTTTATCTCCAGGACAGGAACTTACAGTAATAGAGAAAGATAAATATAAAAATGTTGATGGAGAAAGTTGGTATAGAGTTAAACTTCCAGATGGAAGGCAAGGATATGTTGGAAACGGCTATATAGAAAAATGGACAGATACAAGTGGATATGACCAAGTAAAAGTTGTAAATAATTCGGGAGTTAATGTAAGAGAAACACCAGGTACAGGCTCTAAAGTACTAACTACAGCATACAAAGGCGATATTATGACAAGAATGGAAAAAAATGCGTCAGATAAAGATGGTTATATTTGGGACAAAGTAAACTATAATGGTATTATAGGGTATGTAGCAAGAGGAGACAGCAAAGAAGATTATATAGTTCCAGTAGACGAAGAAGGAAATGGTGACAACAATGGAAGTGGAGATGAAAATATACCAAGTAAAAATAATCAAGTTAAAATGGATGGAAAACAAGTTATATGTGACGCAGTATCAAATGTAAATACGATAAAGAGTGCATTTAGTGGCGCTGTTGTAAAAGATGGTAAAGGCAAAGAGATTACAGGAAAAACAAATGTAGGAACAGGATATACAGTTACAATAAACAAGAAGACTTATACTATTGTAAAAAAAGGCGATGTAAATGGAGACGCAAATATTAATTCAGGTGATTTATTAAAACTACAAAAACATTTGTTAAAAGATACTAATATAGCGGGTACCCCATATGGAAATGCAGCAGATTCAAATAATGACGGAAAGCTAAATTCAGGAGACTTGCTAAAAATACAAAAATTTTTATTAAAAGATTCATCTAATATAAATATTTAAATTTAAAAAGAGATTTAAGTTAATTTACAATAGAAAATGCAAGAAATAAGTTATAAAACTTAATTATTGTGCATAATATAAAATCACATAAATTAAATGATAAATTACTAATTTATTATTTAACAAAAGAAAAAGGTTATTATATTTGCTTTAAGCAAAAGAATGGAGGATAATATGAGAAAATCTTTAAAAATGACTTTAATAACTATGATAATTGCAATAGTCATCTGTATGTTAAATGTGACTATTGTAAAAGCGGCAAGTTCTAGCATAACAGGAAGTAAAACGGTAACAGTAGGAGAAAGCGTAACAATAAATGCATCTGTAAATGCAGGAGCATGGAATGTAGTTTTATCTGGAAATGGACAAACTAAGGAATTAGTAGGGCAAACTGCAACACAAGGAAATAGTTCTGCATCAACAAGTATAACTTTTACTCCAAATAAAGCAGGAACATACACATTTACACTAAGTGGAGATATAACAGATTATGAAACAGAAAAAACAGACAGCATAAATAAAACTTGTACAATAACTGTTAAAGAAAAAGAAACTTCTGGTGGAGGTTCTAATTCAAATACAGGTTCTGGTTCTAATACTGGAACAGGGTCTAACACAGGTTCTGGTTCAAATCAAGGATCAAGTGGAAACTCTGGTTCAAATTCAGGGTCAAATAATAACTCAAGTTCTGGAAATTCATCAAATGCACCAAGTTTTACAAGTGTAAATGAAACAGTTTATGCAACAGGAAGTGTAAATGTAAGACAAAGTTGGTCAACAAGTAGTAAAGTAGTAGGTTCACTTTCTGAAGGACAAAGTATTACAAGAACAGGAAAAGGAAGTAACGGATGGAGTAGAGTAAAATTTAATGGCTCAACAGCATATGTTTCATCTGAATACTTAACAACAGAGAAAAAAGAAGATAAGTCTAAGAATAGTGCATTAAAACAGTTGACTTTATTACAAGGAACATTAACTCCAGAATTTAAAAAAGATGTAACAGAATATACTGTACAAGTAGGAACAGATGTAAGAGAATTACAATTAGATGCAGTTCCAGAAGACGAAAAGGCTAAAGTAACTGTAGAAGGAAATACAGATTTAAAAGATGGAGAAAATAAGGTAACTATTACGGTTATGGCAGAAGATGAAAGTAAAACTGTATATACATTAATAGTAAATAAAACAGATAAGACAGCTGGAACAGGTTTAACATTAAATAAATTAGAAATTGCAGGAGTTACATTAACCCCAACATTTACTCCAGATGTATATTCATATTCTATAAATGTTGCAACAGGAACAACATCAGTGGATATAACAGCTGAAACAGGAGCTGAAGATGCAACAGTAGAAATTACAGGAAATACAGACTTAAAAGATGGAGAAAATTTAATTACTATAATGGTTAAAAAGGGTGAAGGAGACAAGCAACAAATTGCAACATACCAAATAACAGTTAATGTAGGTGAACAAGAAACTGTAGTAACTACAGAAAAAAGCTCAGGACCAAATATATTAATAATTATATGTGGAGTAGCTGCAACTATTATAGTTATTTCAATAATTACATTAATAGTAATAAATCGTAGAAACAAAATGGACTATGACGATGAAGACGATGATGAGGATTATGCAAATACAACAATTCTTAACCAAAATTTTAACTATGCAGATGAATTAAAAGCAAAAAGAGAAGAGAAAAACGAAGCAAAAAAGCAAAGTAGAGAAGAATATTTAAATAGTTATAAAGATGCTATTGGTACTAATGACATTAACGCAAATAATGAGATTAATTATGAAGAAGATGATGATACAACAAGAAAAAAGAGAAAGGGTAGACATTTCTAGTTAGAAAGTTGGGGTTAACTCCAACTTTCTAAATTAGAATTTAGACTTGTCTCTGGACTAAAAAATAGAGGCAAGTCTATAATTTATATTTTTGCCAATATAGCTCAGTTGGTAGAGCAACGGATTCGTAACCCGTAGGTCAGCAGTTCAATTCTGCTTATTGGCTCCAATTAAGTAAAATCGTCGAACCAAGAAAAGTATTAATAAATCAACTGTAAAGGTTGATTTTTTGTCGCCTTTATCGGCTCAATGTCAATAGTTGGGGTAGAATACCTGAAAAGTATTCTTATCTCAGCTTTTTTTATTGACTGAAAAGTTACTCATAAAAATACATGAAAAGTAAACATTTATCTGCATTAAATAATGTATAATTTATCAAACCAATCATATAATATTAATGTCAAATTTAGTTTGACAAGTTAAATATTATATGCTAAAATATATTTAACTTAACCCTCCACTACTTTGGTAGTGAGACGGGAGCCTAAATGATTTTGGAGAGTTTTAGCAACTCTCCTTTTTATGTTCCATATTATTATTTTGTGAAATATTTGATAATTTGCTCGTCAATTAAATCAAGTGATTTACTAGATATTTTTACATTTCTTCTTACAGTATCTTTAAAAATTCTTTGTTTACTAATAGTTGTTATTTGATTAATTAAGGCAATACTATCTTTCTTCATTTTAGAAACCTCGTTTTCCATTTTTGCAATATAGTTTTGCTCTTTTTCTATAATGTTTTGAATGTTAACAGGCATATCTGCTATTTTTTCTAATTCATCTAATATTTGTTGTAACTTTTGCTTTTCTTTTTCAATTTTATCTTGGAAAATATTATATAGTTCTTTTCCAAGATTTACTGAAGAAGAGTCATATTTTTTTTCATCTTTTCTTGATGTTAAAGGAATAACATTTAAAGCTCCATTTCTTGTATTATCATATTTGTTTAAAACAATACAATAATGTAATCCGCCTAATTCGTTTCCAATGTTAAAACCTAGATTCACTTTAATTATATCTCCACGAGAATACATACCAGATTTTGCAATATTAAATGTTCTTTCTTCATCATGATATACTGAATAATCATATATCCAATAAGCTAATAATTCGCTTTTTTTATATTCACCCAATTCTATGTGCTTAAGAAATGATAAATCTAACCTATTTAAAGAATTATCTTTATGGATTATAGCATTATTTTTTATTTCAATTTCATTTTCGTTCATTATATCATCTCCTTGCATAATTTGAAATAATTATACCAAACAAGTGTTTATTATGCAATAGATATTGAAAAATATTTTTATTATGCTATAATTTATACAACAGTTGATGAGTCAATTATTTTTTTGAGCAAAATGTGGGAGGAAGATTACGAAAAATAAGTATATTTTTCTCAAATAACTTCCTAAAATGCTCCAATTAAGTAAAATCGTCATATTTAGAAAAAGGCACAGTGTTTGATAATTTTAAAAAGGGGATTAAAAATATGAATAAATATTTAGAAACTTTAAACGAAGAAATAAGAAACTATCTAAAAATATTATCACCAGAATTTCCAAAATGGTTGTTAGAATATATTTATACTCCAGAAATGCTTAGACTTGATGGAATTGGTATGTCTTGCGGTACGTTATATACAAAAGTGTATAATGACAAATATTTTTATTCTTCACTAACTCATAGTGTTGCTGTTGCTCTAATTATATGGCATTTTACACATGACAAAAAACAAACTATTTCTGGTTTATTTCACGATATTGCAACTCCTACATTTAAACATTGTATTGACTTTATGAACGGAGATTCGGAAAATCAAGAATCTACTGAAGAAAGAACAGAACAGATAATTAGAAACTCAAAAGAAATAATGGCATTATTAAAAAGAGATAGTATAAAAGTAGAAGAAGTTTCGGATTATCATATTTATCCTATTGCGGATAATGATACTCCTAGATTGAGTGCCGATAGATTTGAATATACTTTATCGGGAGGTCTTTATCAAGTAAGGGTATTCGAACTTAAAGATATAGAAAGATACTATAATAATATTGTAATTTTAAAAAATGAAGACGGAATAGATGAATTGGCTTTCAATGATGCAAAATTATGTGAAAACTTTATACATAATATTTCAAAATTATGGCCTCGTTGGGTTGAAGATGAAGATAGACTTTGCATGCAATTTATTGCAGATATTGTAAAATCAATGAATATAAAAAATTATATTACAGTTGATGATTTATATAAATTTTCTGAAAAAGAAGTATTACAATTAATCCAAAATTGTGAAGATAATTATATAAGAAATGCTTTTAAAAACTTTCAAAATGCAACAAGAGATTCTGTGTATAAAAGTGATGAACCAAATAATGAAATATACTGTACTAGTGTAAAAGGCAAAAAAAGATACATTAATCCTTTAGTTAATTTAGAGAATAAAGTTAGTAGAATAAAAGATGTTTCTTTAATAGCTAATGATGATATAAATAATTTCTTAAATATGAAAAATCATAAATTTATAGGATTTGATTTCAAATTTAAACCATATGAGATATGAGTTTTAAAATATATAAACTGCAAAAATAAAATACCCTTGTTAATTTTAAAATTTAACAAGGGTATTTTAAAATCTAAAAACTAATTATTAATTTTCTTTTGATTCTAATAGTTTGTGCTTATTTTTAAAGTATGCAACAATCAAGTATATTATATAACCTATTATTGTTACAAAAGAAATTACAATACAAATTTTATGAAGTGTTGTAGCATGGTACTCTACATTAATGTGTCCGTTCATAGATGGGTCTAAGTTAATTTGTATAAATCCATTATCTGACTCTGTAACTTCTAATTTTACTTTTTCATTTGAAGAATTATTATTGCTACTTTCGGTAGAATTATTATTTTCTTTAGAAGGTGTATATGTTACAACATAGCCTTTATAGTATAAATAAGGTAATTCTACTACAGTACCTTTTTGTACATCTGATATATTAAAGTCTAGCACGCCATTTACTTTACTTTCATCTAATATATTAGCTTTTCCAGATGTAACAATTGCTTTGTTTTCTCTATTCATTGTATAGTCAAAGTTATTAATTGATTTTTGTGGCCAGTATTCTAAGTAAGATGAATATCTACTAACTTGCCAACTATAATCTATAATTTCTGGCTCTTCAAAATATGCATTGTCTTTTACAGGATAGTCTAAGTCAGATATAAAGTGTAATGCATAAAAACCAGAAAATATAATAAGTGAAATTGTTACAACTGTTTTACCTATAATTTTACTTTTTTCTTGCCATTGTTCCATTAGTATATCTATTAAGAGTGCAAAGTTTATTCCTGCAATAATAGAGAAGAAGAATATTATAAGTCCAACCATTCTCCATGGAAATTGTATCATTTGCAATGGGTCTGGCATAAAATACCAAGGGGTAATAAATGTTGCCATAATGCAAGACACAATTCCTGCGATAAGCATAAATTTATATGTAGGAACTTCTTTAGCTTTTTTATATACAAAAGGTGTAACTATTAATCCAACTAATAAAAGTATACCAATATTATAAAAGCGACCTTCTTGGCTAATTCCGTTAAAGTAAGGGAATATTAACTCTATAGGATTTAAGGCACTATTTTGTACAGATTCGTTTGTATACATTTTTCTAGAAACTTCATATTCTGTTCCTGACATTTGTTCCATTAATGGTCCATAGAAAAATAGTACAGATAAAATTATTATTAATGTAGAAATTACAAAGTTTTTTAATATTTTTTTGTCTTTTAATTTTTTTATATTAACAAGTACATAGAAAAGTCCAATTAAAAAGGTAAGCATTGTACTTATATTGTGTGATAAAACCAAGCCGATTGTACCAAATACATATATATATGACTTTTCTGTTTTTCCTTCAAACAGTAAGTATACACCACGCAAAACAATTGGTATAAATATAAATCCTGCAATTTCGCCAACCGCAAGTCTTGTATATGCATTAAGCATGCGATAAGGTGCACACATATAAAGTATAGCAGAAAGCATTGCTGCAAATTTATTATTAGAAATTGTTTTTACCAATTGGTACATTGCTATTCCAGATAGTACAAATGTAAGGAAAATAAATATCTTCATAGCTGTTACAACATTATTTGTTAAAAATGCAAAAACAACGTTAATTATAGTTGAAACAGGTGGATAAAATAAATTCCATGGAAATCCAAAGCCTAAAGAAAAACGGTCTATTATAAATGGATTTTTACCATTTGTTATTTGCTCAATTGTTCCAATAGTTCTAGAAATGTGAAATTCTCCATCATCTCCAGTGTGTATACCCTGCTGAAATAGGGGAATACACATTATTAAAGCTACTCCAATAATTATTAAATAGTAAATTATGTTTTTTGATAAAATTTTTTTCATGTTTACTAATCATTCCTTCCACAAGCATTTTTATATTACACAAATACTATTAAAATATTATTTAAAAATTTGAATATAAAAATGCTACATTTATTTTCAAAATGATTATACACTATGAAAATAGATTATTCAATAAGACAAATAGAATATATAAGGAAAATTGATAAAAATAAAGGTCAATTGAAAAGTTAAATGCAATTTTGAAAAAGTAAATGAAATTTATGATTAAAAAAACAAAAAAAGAGTTGAAAAAGTAAAAATGGTATAGTAGAATAAATAATATATTTAATATCTGTAAAAAGGCACAAATAGTATAGATAAATACAACTAATGAGGAGTTATTTTAAGGAAATGTACTGTAATTTAGATGTTAAGTACAAAGCAAGAAGAAGTAAAAAAGAAGAAACAAAGGAGATAAAAAGAAGTGAAAGCTAAAAGCGTTGATACTGTAAGAGAGCTATACTTTAAAGAAATAAAAGAAGGCAGAAATGCCTTTATTAATAATACAAAAAAGATAGATTATTTATATTTTTGTAAATAATCTATCTTTTTGCGTATAAAAATAGATATTAATATTAAAAATATAAATAAAAAATAAACAAGGAGGAAAAGAAAAAATGAAAAAAGCAAAAGAAAGAATTAAAACAAAAAAATTTAAAGGTGAAAGCGGAATAACTCTAATAGCGTTAGTTGTAACAATTGTTGTATTGTTAATATTGGCAGGAATAACAATAAGTTTGGTGTTTAGTGAGAATGGGATAATAGCAAAGGCGAGAGAGGCTGCAGAAAAGACAAATCAAGCTGTAATAAATGAGCAAGAGCAAATGAATGAAGTAGGTACAACGATTAACAATATGTTAAATGGAACAGGTGGAGGAAGTACACCAGAAGATCCAACTAAGAATTGGGATTCAAATAAAGTAGACAAAGTGACAAGTGAAGATAATATAGTTGTACCGGTGCCAAAGGGATATACTGCATCAAGTGTGTCTACAGAAAATAAAGTATCAGAAGGGTTTGTAATATATGAAGGTCAAGAAGCAGTAACAAATACAAATGCGGATACAGCGAGAAGAACCAGAAATCAATTTGTGTGGGTGCCAGTAGAAAATCCAAGTGATATGTATGGAACAGATAAAGATGGAAAAAAGAGGGGAAAGTTATATAATTTTTCAGCAAGTGGAATAATTGCAGAAAATTGGACAGAGCAAGGTGGCGTAATGTCTATAACAAGTGAAACAAGTTATCGTGAGCCAGATGTTTTAGAAAGTTTTGACTCTTCAAATAGTGTAACAATATCACAGTTAGAAACTGAATTTAATAATATGATAGAAAGTGTAAAAAGATATGGAGGATTTTATATAGGAAGGTATGAGACAGGTAACTTATCACAAGAAAAAGCATCTATAATAAAAAATAATAGTGATATAGGAAATCAAACATGGTATACAATGTATAATAAAGCAAAAGGGATAGCAGTAAATAGTAATGTAACAAGTAGTATGATATGGGGAAGTCAATGGGATGCAACATTGAGATGGATGTATAATAGTGGAAATGCAGAAAAGAAGAAATATACTTATGATAGTACAGACAAAGGAAGTTATAGTGGTACAAGTGGAAATAAAATAATAGCAACTGGTGCAAATGATGCATATTCAGTAAACAATATATATGACATGGCAGGAAATGTGAATGATTGGACTGTTGAAGTGGGAAGTACTGTCTGTAGAGTGATTCGTGGTGGTTATTATAGAAACAATGGTACTAACAGTCCAGCATCTAAACGTGATGACGGTTACTCTCCAACAAACAATTTTGACTTTATTGGTCTCCGTACAACATTATATATGTAATCCCGTTCCATAAAAAATGATGTGCTGCAAAATTATATTATTATGATAAATTTATATAATAAAATGGTATAGGATTTATTTGTACTATTGGTAGGTAGACGCTTTATATGGGCGTCTATTTTTTATGCAAATTTTTAGTTATTATCCCAAAACTATTGAAAAACAAGTTTTATAATGATATAATGTTAGCATTGATAAAAACGAAGATAAAGGACAAGGTAGTTACTAAACAGCCTACAGAGAGCTAAAGGTTGCTGAGATTTTAGCAGGAATTTTATTAACTATTATCACCTTTTAGTTGCTTTTTTGAAATAATAGTAAATTAAGCCGTGTGCTCTACGTAAGTGAGAAAATAAGAGAGAAAAGTTTTACTTTTCTAAGTTAGGTGGTACCGCGGAATTTAAACATTTCGTCCTAATAATTTTAGGATTGAAATGTTTTTTGTTTTGTTAAGCAAAAAACATTTACAAGATAGTGTAAAGTATTTTATTAAAAGATAGAATATGAAAATATTATCTGAAATTTATAAAAGGAAGGAATGAGATTAAGTATGGAAGAAAAGAAAAACTATGGGGCAACATTAAATTTGCCAAAAACAGATTTCCCAATGAGAGGAAATTTACCTGAAAATGAGCCAAAAATAAAGGAAGAGGTATTGGACAATGACTTATACGAAAAAATGTTAAAGAAAAATGAAGGAAAAGAGTCATTTGTGCTACATGACGGACCTCCATATGCAAATGGAGAAATTCATTTAGGTCATGCATTAAACAAAATTTTAAAAGATACAATAGTAAGATTTAAAAACTTGGAAGGTTATTATACACCTTATGTTCCTGGGTTTGATACACATGGACTTCCAACAGAAAGAAAAGCAATTGAGGTTTTAGGTTTAGACAGAGACAAAGTTGGAGTAAATAAATTTAGAAATACATGTAAAGATTTTGCATTAGGATTTGTAGAAAAGCAATCAGAAGGTTTTAAGAGACTAGGAGTGTTAGGAGACTGGAAAGATCCATATATTACATTAAGACCAGAGTTTGAGTCAAGACAAATTGGTGTTTTTGGAGATATGTACAAAAAAGGTTATATTTATAAAGGATTAAAGCCAGTATTTTGGTGTACAGAGTGTGAAACAGCATTAGCAGAGGCTGAAATTGAATATAAAGATAGTAAAGCTACATCAATATTTGTAAAATTCCCAGTTGTAGAAGGAAATGGAGTAATAACAAATGATACATCAATTGTTATTTGGACAACTACACCATGGACATTACCAGGTAACATGGGAATTACAGTGGATAGTGAATTTATATATGCTGTTGTAGAAGCAAATAACGAAAAATTAGTTATGGCAAAAGAACTAGTAGACCAAGTAATGAAAAAAGCAGGAATAGAAGAATATAAAATTATTAAAACATTTAAGGGTTCACAATTAGAAGGTGTATTATGCAAGCATCCATTTTTAGATAGAACTTCAAAAGTAGTTTTAGGAAGCGAAGATACTGTAAAAGTAGACTTAGAAATGGGTACTGGAGCAGTTCACACAGCACCTGGTTATGGTAAAGAAGACTACTTGTGTGGATTAAAAAATGGATTAGATATTGTAGTTACAGTAGATGCAAAAGGTCATCAAACAGAAGGAGCAGGACCATTTGCAGGGATGTATTATGCAAAATCTAACACAGAAATTATAAAATGGTTAGACGAACATGGATATTTATTACAACAAGAAGAGTTAATGCACTCATATCCACATTGTTGGAGATGTAAAAAGCCTATAATTTATAGAGCTACAGACCAATGGTTTGCTTCTGTAGATGGCTTTAGAAAAGAGACATTAGAACAAGTTAAGAAAGTAAAATGGTTTCCATCATGGGGAGAAGAAAGAATTTCTGAAATGATAAGAGATAGAAATGATTGGTGTATTTCTAGACAACGTACATGGGGTGTGCCAATTCCTATATTTTATTGCAAAGATTGTGGTAAAGAATATGTTACAGAAGAAAGTATAAAAAAGGTTCAAGAAATTTTCAGAGAAAAAGGCTCAAATGCTTGGTTTGATGAAGATGAAAAAGACTTAATGCCAGAAGGAGCAACTTGCCCACATTGTGGTTGCAAAGAATTTAAGAAAGAAACAGATATAATGGATGTATGGTTCGATTCTGGTTCATCACATCAAGGTGTTTTAGTAGAAAGAGGAATAGCTTATCCAGCAGACTTATATTTAGAAGGTCAAGACCAATATAGAGGATGGTTCCAATCTTCAATGCTTACATCTGTTGCTGTTAATGGAGTAGCTCCATATAAACAAGTTTTAACACATGGATTTATAGTAGATGACCAAGGTAGAAAAATGTCTAAGTCTTTAGGAAATGGAATAGCTCCACAAGACATAGTAAAAGAATATGGTGCAGATATATTAAGGCTTTGGGTGCTTTCTTCAGATTTTAAATCAGATGTTAGTATTTCAAAAGGAATATTAAAACAAATTTCTGAAGTGTACAGAAAAATAAGAAATACAGCAAGATATATTCTAGGAAATACATGTGATTATGACCCAGAAAATCCAGTAGCATATGAAGACCTACAAGAAATAGACAAATGGGCATTGACAAGATTAAATAAATTAATAAAAGATTGTACTAAAAATTATGAAAATTATGATTTTCATATGGTATATCGTGATATAAATCAATTTTGTGTTATTGATATGAGTACATTTTATTTAGATATTATAAAAGACAGATTATATACATCTTTAAAAGATTCTACAGAAAGAAGAGCTGCCCAAACAACAATGTATGTTATACTAAATGCTTTAGTAAAAATGTTAGCTCCAATGACTGTATATACAGCAGAAGAAATTTGGAAATATATGCCTCACACAAAAGCTGAACAAGTAGAAAGTGTAATGCTTTCATACTGGCCAGAGGTAAATGAAAAATATACAAATAAAGAATTAACAGAAAAATGGAACAAAATTATAGAGTTAAAAGATGTTGTAGCAAAAGAATTAGAATTAGAAAGAGCAAACAAAACTATAGGAAATTCTTTAGATGCAAAAGTTACTTTATATGCTGACGGAGAAGAATATAATTTCTTAATGTCTAACAAAGAATTACTACAAGAAGTATTTATAGTTTCTGAATTGGCAATTGAGAAAAATGAAAGAAGAGAAGCAGATAAAGTTGGAGTTAAAGTAGAAAAAGCAGATGGAGAAAAATGTGAAAGATGTTGGACATATTCTAAAACAGTAGGAGAAGATAAAGAGTATTCTACACTATGCCACAGATGCAGTGAAGTAATGCATAAAATTGATGGTTAGTAAGAAAGGAATTAAAATTTTATGGCAATAAAAAAAGGAAAATTAATAAGAAGAATAATCTCATTAATTATACTATTTATATTTATTGCAGTGTTTGTAACTATATATAATAAATATAATTTCAATTATTACATGAAAAGTGTTAGAGAGCCACACTTAACCACATTTGAGAGAGATAAAGAAGTAAAATATAGTGATACAAATAGTTATAAAATAACAAATGAAGATTATAATGACTCGATGTTTTTCCAAGAAATACAAGTTACTCCTAATACTCCTTATAGAGTAACTTGTATGGTAAAAACAGAAAATGTAGAAAACATAGAAAACATGATAAGTGGTGGAGCACATATTTGCATAGAAGATACAACAGAAAGATCTAGTTCTTTAACAGGGACAAATGATTGGACACAAGTAGAAATGTTATTTAACTCAAGAAATAGAGAAGTTATTAATATAGGATTTAGATTAGGTGGATTTCAAGAAAAGTCTAAGGGAGAAGCATGGTTTTCTGACTTTAAAGTGGAATCTGGCACTCCAGACACTAGCACAAAATGGAAGTTTGCATGTTTTATATTAGAAAACACAGATGCAGTTATTAAGCAAGGCAGTACTAGTAAAAGAGTTAAAGAAAGCATGGATAGGGCAGATGTATTAAATATAGAGAGCAATATGTTAATGTTTAAAAATAGCATTAGAACAATAAGTGGTGGAAGAATGTCGGCAGAGTATGAAACAATAGAAATTACAAAACCTATAACAAGTCTTTCTTATGATAACGAAAATGGATATTATTTATCAGAAGAAGATGCATCAGGGTTAATAGATAATTATTTAAAAGGAAAAAACTATGACCACATATTTGTAGTAATGAAACTAGGAGATATAAACAAAAACTTAACAGGTGATATACATGACTGGATTGGTCTTGGCGGGATGGATTATTATGGAATTGGGTATTCAAATATAAAAATACCAGAGAAAACAAATTATAGTTTTACATATAATGCTTCTGTAAATACTTTTCCAGAAGAAGTTTTCGTACACGAATTTTTACATACATTAGAAAGAAATTCGGAAGAAAATGGCTATAATATTCCTGCTCTTCATGATTATAGTAAATATGGCTATCAAGATGAACAAATTGTAGGACTAAAGAAATGGTATTCAGATTACATGCAGGAACTAATTACAGCATCAAATGGTAGTAAAATTGGTATACCTAAAACAATATATAATATAAAACCAGCAACATCAGTAGACTTTCAAAATTCATATGAAATAAATGTACTAAAAGAGCCAGAAAATATTATGGATGAAATAAATAGCATAATAAAAAGAATAGAAAAATTATTTATAAATAGAAAAAATATAGAATTAGGGTGGAAAGTTTAATGAAAGTATCAGATTTCAATTATAATTTACCAAAAGAATTAATAGCACAAGTTCCAATAAAAAATAGAGATGAGTCTAGATTAATGGTATTGGATAGAAAAAACAAAATTATAGAAAATAAAATATTTAAAGACATTATAGATTACCTAGAGCCAGGAGATTGTTTAGTAAGGAATAACACAAAAGTTATTCCTGCTAGACTTTATGGAATAAAACAGGAAACTGGTGCTCATATTGAATTTTTGCTTTTAAATAGAATAGAAGGAGACATATGGGAAGTAATGGTAAGACCAGGTAGAAGACTTATGCCAGGCACAAAAGTAATTTTTGGAGAAGGTGTACTTGAAAAAAGAGAGGACCAAAAAATTTTATTAAGAGCAGAAATACTTGAAAAACTAGAAAACGGAAATAGAAAAGTAAAGTTTGAATATGATGGAATATTTAATGAAATACTTGACCAAATTGGATTAATGCCACTTCCACCATATATACATGAGAAATTGAAAGAAAAAGATAGATATCAAACTGTATATGCGAAGTATGAAGGTTCAGCAGCAGCTCCAACAGCAGGTTTGCACTTTACAAACGAACTTTTAGAAAAGATACAAGCAAAAGGTATAGAAATAGCAAATGTAACATTACATGTAGGAATAGGTACATTTAGACCAGTGAAAGTAGAAAATGTTGAAGAACACGACATGCACTCAGAGCATTTTTATATAAAACCAGAAGACGCAGAAAAAATAAACAAAGCAAAAAGAGAAGGACATAGGGTAATTGCAGTAGGAACAACATCATGTAGAGTACTAGAATCAATTGCAGATGAAAATGGTATGGTAAAAACAACTGAAAGTGATACAAGAATATTTATTTACCCAGGTTATAAATTTAAATGCATAGATGCATTAATAACAAACTTTCACTTACCAGAATCCACATTAATTATGTTAGTATCTGCATTAGCAGGTAAAGAATTTATAATGAAAGCATATAACGAAGCAGTAGAAAAGAAATATCGTTTCTTTAGCTTTGGTGATGCTATGTTTATAAAGTAGTTATTTATATAAAAGCAATAAAGCAATAAAAGTAATATTTTTAGTTCGACTGCGGACGCACAGCTACTTAAAATTTGTATGCACAAATTTTAGAGACCTTGTCTTACAAAAATATTACTTTTTTGTATTGTTAATGATAGTTATATAAAAGTAATATTTTTAGCTCGACTGCGGACGCACAGCTACTTAAAATTTGTATACACAAATTTTAGAGACCTTGTCTTACTAAAAATATTACTTTTATTGTTTTATTGTTAAGAATATTTAATAAAAGTAATATTTTCAGCTCGACTGCGGACGCACAGCTACTTAAAATTTGTATACACAAATTTTAGAGAC
>OIZB01000623.1_pt1 | contig 25404 bp, 25 predicted proteins | sample 1588401 | NCBI WGS metagenome assembly OIZB01 (sample SAMN03283270) | human gut metagenome | biome: human-associated habitat; material: feces | host: Homo sapiens | place: USA | collected 2013
GCTCTCTGCTGCTCCTAACCTCCCTTCACTTTACAACGGACATTTTTTCAGCAAAAAGCAGGGTGCGTATTTGTAAATATTTTGTGAACAAGCCGCCGCCGCCCGCCGTTCGTCGCTGCAACTCTTTCTGCTTTTACGGTATCGCAGCAGCGATAGGATTGCGACATACCAACGGTAACATTGGCGTTACCATTGGCAACATTCGACCGCTGAGATTTTCTTTCTCTCTACACTTACTACAATCTCAAAAGCGCTTTTTGCCAGTTCTGCAAAAAACGATTGAAATAAACCGTCTTACCCTCTCTTCACCACCACTACTACGGTCTGACTTGGGCGAGTTGGCAAGGCCAGACACAAAAAAATGGACAAGCAATCTCCTCATCTTTATTCAATCTTAATACGTCGCAAATGTCCCTTATCCACTCTTAAAATCTCCGGTTGTATAATATAACCACCACAGAAATAAGGAGCTGCCTTTATGCCGGAAGAGATCATTCGTCGAAAGCGCCGCCTTTCGTCTTTTCAAATTATCATATTAGGTTTTGCCGGGGTCATTCTGCTCGGAGCGCTGCTGCTGATGCTGCCGATCTCCACGACTGGAGGGAATGTAACTCCATTCAATGAAACGCTGTTTACAGCAACCTCTGCCGTCTGCGTGACAGGGCTTGTGGTGCAGGATACAGGCAGCTACTGGTCAACCTTTGGGCAGGCGGTTATTCTGGCGCTGATCCAAATTGGTGGTCTTGGTGTCGTAACCGTAGCAGCATCGTTTGCACTGTTGTCCGGGCGAAGAATCTCTCTGATGCAGCGCAGCACCATGCAGGATGCAATTTCAGCACCAAAGGTCGGCGGAATCGTCCGCCTGACACGCTTCATCCTGCGAGGGACATTCCTGATTGAACTGCTGGGCGCACTTGCCATGCTGCCGGTGTTCTGCCGGGACTATGGATGGCGCGGCGTCTGGATGGCGATATTTCATTCCATATCTGCTTTTTGCAACGCCGGGTTTGATATTCTTGGGACAGAAAGCAACCGCTACCCATCCCTTACCGGCTATGCGGGCAGTCCGGTAATCAATATCACGATTATGCTGTTGATCGTGATTGGCGGCATTGGATTTCTGACGTGGGATGACATCTTTGAAAACAAGTGGCGGTTTCATCGCTACCGAATGCAGAGCAAGGTGATTCTCGTCACGACAGGTCTTTTGATTTTTCTGCCTGCTGTGTTTTTCTTCTTTTCAGACTTTTCCGCGCTTCCCTCCGGAAACCGGCTGCTGGCATCCTTTTTTCAGTCCGTCACGCCGAGGACAGCGGGCTTCAACACGGTAAGTCTATCCACGATGTCCGGTGCATCGCAGGGCGTGATGATCCTTTTGATGCTCATCGGCGGTTCTCCGGGTTCTACAGCAGGCGGCATGAAAACAACGACGCTGGCGGTCTTGATTGCCAATGCCACTGCGACCTTCCGCCAGCGCGATAGTGCCCAATTTTTCGGACGCAGAGTCGATTGCAGCGCCGTCAAGACCGCCGCGACCATTCTGACGATGTATCTGGTGCTGTTCTTTGGCGGTGCGGTCTTTATCAGCGCATACGAGCATCTTCCGCTGTCTGCCTGCCTGTATGAAACGGCATCGGCGGTCGGGACTGTGGGATTGACACTTGGTATTACACCGCAGCTGCGCATTCCATCGCAAATGGTGCTGATCTTGCTCATGTATCTGGGCAGAGTCGGCGGTCTTACCCTCATTTATGCGGCACTTTCCAGCAAAAAAGCGGGGAATGCAAGGCTGCCGCAGGAAAAAATTACGATTGGATAAGGAGCCTTTTCACATGAAAAACATTCTATTGATTGGCACAGGCCGCTTCGGACGGCATATCGCAGTACAGCTTTATCAGCTGGGGCATCAGGTCATGGCAGTCGATACAAACGAGGAGCGAATCAGTGATGTGCTACCATATGTCACCAACGCACAAATTGGCGACAGTACAAACGCGGAGTTTCTTCGCTCTCTTGGCATCGGAAATTTTGACGTCTGCATCGTGACCATCAGCGGTAATTTTCAGAACTCGCTGGAAACCACCTCGCTGCTGAAGGAGCTGGGTGCAAAGCGCGTGGTATCGCGTGCCGAGCGTGATGTGCAGGCAAAGTTTCTACTTCGCAACGGTGCAGACCATGTAGTCTACCCGGAAAAACAGGTGGCAAAATGGGCAGCGATCCGATACACTGCCGACCATATCTTCGACTACATAGAGTTCGACGAGCAGCACGCCATTTTTGAGGTGGAAGTACCAGAAGGCTGGGTCGGGAAAAGCATTGGCGAACTGAATATCCGCAGCAAGTTTGGAATCAACATTCTTGGCATCAAGCATTCGGGAAAAACCGACGTATCCATTACACCGGATACGGTGCTGTCCGGGGAAATGACGATTTTAGCGTTGGGCGAATACAAAGCGCTGCAAAAGTGTTTCCGAATCTGAACGGACGGTGAGGGTATGTGGAAGATGTCGTTTTGATTGCTGGGACAGCGTTAATGTTCCTGCTCAGCTGGTTTTTGATGAAGCGGCTGGATCGCTTTCTGGATGAAAATCAGAAGCGAATCGAGGAAGCGCCCGAACAACAGCAGCCTGAGCCGTGCGTGCATCTGGTCGGAAATATTTCTCCTGACGAACTTGAGGAAACGCTTTCCCGGTTTCGCAGCAGTCATGCCCATGTAGAAATCGTGATCTATGATTCAGAGCAAATTTCATTTCCAAACAACGAATCCGATTGGGCGCAGTAGAAACCATCACATTTTGGTGCTATAATATCATTTAAGAGGGGTGGTGAAAATGTGCAGAACAAAGGAAGCGAACTGCCAAAAGAGCATATTCTTGTGTGCCTGTCCTCGTCTCCATCCAATGAACGCATTGTACGAATGGCAGGGAAAATGGCACAGGCATTTAGTGGCAGCCTTACCGCGCTTTACGTGCAGACACCCGAAGACACTGATATGAATGCGGAAGATACCGTTCGCTTGCAGGTGAATATGCGTCTGGCTCAGCAGCTTGGCGCAGAGATCGTCACAACGCATGGTGAAGATGTGGCAACACAGATCGCGGAATATGTGCGTCTCTCTGATGTGACCAAAATTGTGATTGGACGAAGTGGCGTACAGCGGCGGCATTTTTGGAGTGAACCGACGCTGACAGAACGGCTCATTACGCTTGCACCAGAGGTGGACATTCATATCATTCCGGATGTGGAAGCCTATAAGAGCTACCGCAGGAAACGGCTGCTTCCCATCCGTCCGGCGTTTCCGACCGCATGGGAACTGCTTCTGACCATCGGGATTCTGGCAGCTGCGACGGTCATCGGATGGGTCTTTCTGCGGCTCGGCTTTGCAAATGCCAATATCATCATGGTTTACCTGCTGGGGGTGCTTCTGACTTCCGCTTTTACCAGTGGATATACCTGCGGTGTGCTGTCCGCTTTTTTGAGTGTCATCCTGTTCAATTATTTTCTGACGGAACCCCGGCTGTCTTTGGCAGCCTACGGCAGTAAATACCCAATAACCTTTGCCGTCATGTTTGCAGCGGCGCTTTTGACCGGTACGCTTGCCGCGAAGCTCAAAGCCCATGCGCAGCTATCCGCGCGGGATGCCTATCGGACAAAACTCCTTTTTGATATGAACAGGCAGCTTCAAAAGGCGGAAACACTGGATGAGGTCTATCAGATGACCGCGACGCAGATACAGAAGCTCATGCAGCGGGACGTTTTGATTTATCCGGCACAAGGCGATGCGCTGCTGGATGGGAATGTTTATCCGGCAGACGGAAGCAGTCCATATTGCATCCCGGATACTGATCAGGAACAGAACGTGATTCAATGGGTCTGGCAAAACCGAAAGCGTGCTGGCGCAACGACGCAAAACTTTCCAAAGGCAAAACGGCTGTATCTTGCCATTCGTACCGGGCAGCAGGTTTTCGGCGTTGTCGGGATTCCGATGGAGAAGCAAACGCAGCCTGACGCATTTACATCCAGTGTGCTGTTTTCCATTCTCGGCGAGTGCGCTCTGGCGCTGGAAAGCCTACGCAACGCCGAAGAAAAGGAAAAAGCCGCCGTCCTTGCAAAGAACGAACAGCTTCGTGCAAACCTTCTGCGTTCCATTTCCCATGACCTTAGGACCCCGCTGACCTCCATTTCCGGCAACGCGGATACGCTGCTGCACAGCTATAACGTGCTGGATGAACAAACGCGGAAACAGATTTTTACGGACATTTATGACGATGCGCAATGGCTGACGGGACTGGTTGAGAACTTGCTTTCCATTACAAAAATTGCGGACGGCAGCGTCAAGCTGCACCTTTCTGATCAGGTCGTGGACGACATCGTATCGGAATCGCTCCGACATATTGACCGAAGGTCGGTGGAGCATCACATTACAGTAGATTGCGGAGATGAGCCGCTGCTGGTGCGGGTAGATGCAGGACTCATCGTGCAGGTGCTTATCAACTTGGTGAACAACGCAGTCAAATATACTCCGGCTGGCTCGAACATCCGGATCACGGCAATCCCGCGAGACAATATGGCTGAAATATGCGTCAGCGATAACGGTCCCGGTATTCCAGATGGACTGAAGGAACGTGTTTTTGAAATGTTCTTTACCGGAGGCAATCCAATTGGCGACAGCCGCCGAAGTCTTGGGCTTGGGCTTGCGCTCTGCCAAGCCATCATTTATGCCCATAATGGCGAAATGACATTGAAAGATAATTCGCCGCATGGCTGCATCTTTTCCTTTACAGTACCGCTCAGTGAGGTGAACTTAAATGAATAAGCCGCTCGTCCTCGTTGTAGAAGATGATACGCCGGTGCGCAATCTGATCACAACAACGCTGAAAACCCATGAATACAGGTATCTTTCTGCGCAAAACGGCGCAAGCGCCGTGATGGAGGCGCTGTCTCACAACCCGGACATTGTGCTGCTTGATTTGGGACTGCCAGATATGGACGGCGTGGAGATCATCCGAAAAATCCGTTCGTGGTCAAATATGCCGATCATTGTGATCAGCGCCAGAACAGAGGATTCTGATAAAATCGTGGCGCTGGATGCCGGGGCGGACGATTATCTCACCAAGCCCTTTTCCGTGGATGAACTGCTGGCGCGGCTGCGAGTGACGCAGCGGAGACTGTCGCTGATGAAAACAGACGCAGCGCAGGAATCTCCGATTTTTACGAACGGTGCGCTGAAAATCGACTATGCGGCAGGCTGCGTATATCTTGACGGTGCAGAACTGCACTTGACGCCCATCGAATACAAGCTGTTGTGTCTGCTCTCAAAAAATGTGGGCAAGGTTCTGACCCACACCTACATCACACAGCAGATTTGGGGCAGCAGTTGGGAAAACGATATTGCTTCTCTGCGGGTGTTCATGGCGACCCTGCGCAAAAAGCTGGAACGCGGAAAAGACGGGCAGCAATACATACAAACGCACATCGGAATCGGCTATCGGATGCTCCGCGTCGAATAGCAGGGAGGCTTTCAAAAAATCTATGAATCATCATGCTGTTGAAAAACCCTCCGTTACCGCGCAGTATGGTGTCAAGCCAGCTGCCTCTGCTGCAGCGAAAATGGCAGCCAAGCAAGAGGAGTTTGTCGCACCCGATGTTAAGGATGGCTCCATTGTTCTGCACAAAGCATTCGGAGAAGGTACGGTCACCAAGATTGACAAAGCGCAGAAACACATCCGTGTCACCTTTGGTATTGGCGAAAAGACATTCATCTTCCCGGATGCCTTCAAGCAGGGATTCCTGAAAATGAAGGGAGAGTAATCCATGCCGGAAATATTCAGTAATACAACGCTGACGGTCAATCCGAAGAAAAAGCGCCTCCGCCTGCCGGTCAATATCCGCAAGATAGGCATTCAATTCGCCATTTGTCAGCAGGTTGGCATAGCGCACACGGCGATGCTCCTTGAGATAGCGGAGATGCCGCTGCCCCCATACCCCGATTGGCCGATCTTCCTCCGGCTCATCATCCCCGGCAATCAGGTAATAGTCACCGACCAATTCATATTTCAGCCCTGTGCGTCCATCGGTAATATAGTTCTCCATCATCAGCGCCTCCATCCCCGCAGCCTATACTTCCGAGGCTTTGCCTTGGCGACTTTGATTAGCACCTCGTCCACGGCATCTGTATACCGTCCCGCTGCAATCAGCTTGTTACGGAACCGGTTCAGCCCCTCAATGATAAGCCGCCATTCCTGCCGGTTCAGTTCCACATAGTATTTCTGCTTCATACGCTGCTCTTCCTTCGGTTACCGCAACCATTGTAGCAGGAGAATTAGCGTAAATCGAATGTGCGGATAGTAATAAAAAAGCGCCGTCTCGGAATTACTTCCAAGATAGCGCTTTTCTGTTGTGGATCAAAGCACACACTCTATAACATCAGTGTTTTAGAATACAACTTTAAATTTGAGAAAAATCCAAGAATGAGACCTCAATAGTTATTTTCGAGCTTTTCTTGTACTGTAATTGTCAAGATGTTTTCCGCAGTGTCCCACAATGATTTTGTCGGCAACATTTGGATCATATGCAAAGTGTATGCGAACAAACTTGGGATCGCTTTCTTGCGAACCATTTTTTACATGAGGCTCAATGTCTATTTCTTGCCCATTGTACTTGTCAATACGCTGACGCATAAACTTGGAGTCGGCATGAGTTTGAGCCCCTTCACCACGAGAACAATCCCATCCAGTATAATCCTTAAAGTCAGTAAACGCTGTAGCGGGATTTCTCTTTAGCAGGTTGTATAAATCTACTGCAATGTGGTAAAACGCCTCCCATAGAACATCACTTTTGGTGGTACATTCGTCCATAGAGCGATATGCTCGCTCAGTAAACACGATTCGGTCAGGATAGACTGTCTCGAAATACTTCGCAATGGCTTGAGGTGTATTCGGATACACAGCAATTCCACGAATCCCTTGTGTTGCAGTCTCCAAATCTCTGTATTTCTCAGATTGTTCTTTGAGCATTTCAACCCGAACTTTGAGATTATGTATTTCAGATTTAAGCTGATCATTTTCATCCAGAAGTTTGAGAACTTTTCGCTCTGACTCCTCACGTTCCGCTGCGGCTTCATCAATTAGCTCTTCGGCTGCGCGGATTTCGCCTTGACTCCGGATCTTAATTTGTGCGATTTTGGCTTTACGAAGATCGGTTTCGATTAAGAAACGACAATCATCTACTCGGAAAAGACTTTCGTAAAAATGGACATCTTGTGCCAAAGCTCTACGAAGAATATCGATGATTTTTTCTTCACCGTGTTCTTCAATAAAATGTGCAGCAATAAATCTATGATGTCGGGGGTCACTATCATCACTCACATCAATGTGGGGACGATACACCCGTATTGCGCCTCCGGAGCATAGATAATTGCTATTCCCAAGATAATTCATTTCTCGAGTAAAATCGAGGGAATCGGAATAATATACCAGCGCATTTGCGGTGACATTTTCTGCTAATTTTTGAGGATCGACAAGAAGCCGTGAACACTTATGTTCTTCGTCAGAACTCTGTGGACTCAAATAGATTACCGGCACTTCTCTATCAGGATTGAACAACATTTTCTCGAAGGTGGGGAAATCGCCAGGTTTAAGTTTTATTGGATCGTAGGACAATTGATTTGGACCAATACTGCATTTGATTTTTGTATCTCTAAGTAGGGCTTTGATTACATTTGGAATAGACGCTTGCGGTACAGGTTGGCAGAACCCAATAAACCCCGCCTGATCGCTGAAAGTCACAACATATGATATTTCCGCAGAAGTGTTTGTGTCGGCTTGATAACCAATTTCAGTAATCCATTCACGAGGCGCATAACCACTTTCAACTTCTGGCTTTTCCACAATTTTGCACGCCCAGGAAATTTTAGATGGATTGTCCTCGACCTGATGAAAAACGGATTCGGCGTATACTCTATTTAGTGGCTCCAAATCATAAAACTTACCGCCCTTCTTGAAGGAAGTCCACTTATGCAGGGAGGATTCAATAACAGGAGGACAGCCGGGCCGATTCAACTTTTTGGTGATCCAAGAACGAATGCCTAATATGAGTTTCCACAGAAGGTCATCGTTCTCACCGCTCGTAGCGTAAATATGAAATTTTGCCTTGAAGAAAATTGTGGCATTTAAATCTTGCATAACCGTGAGCCTTCTTTCATTTTTTTAAGATTGTATTAAACCCGCTTATTATGGTATATCTTCTTAACTAGCCAATAGCTCATAGTTCTCTATTGAATAAAACCACGGCGATACAGCAAATGAACATTCCACAGATTACTTGATGAGGAACTTAGTCATGTTGTTATCACAAAATGAGATATAACAATATTATGACTATATTATACCATTTTCGTGTTTCAGACGCAAGTTTAGAAATATGCACAATCGATATTATAATAGAAAAAGCGCCGTCTTGGGATTCTTCCCAAGACGGCGCTTTTCTGTTGTGGATCAGAGCGAACATTTCACGGCGAAACCGCCGCTGAAGAAATAGGTGTTCGTCCAATACCTGTTTGGCGGAGAAGGAGGGATTCGAACCCTCGATACCCTTGTGGGGTATACACGATTTCCAATCGTGCGCGCTCGACCAGGCTACGCGACTTCTCCACGTTCTGTTCGGGTTGCTTACATTTTAAGTTGTCAGCTTGCATATTATAATCAAGATTTGTCATAAAGTCAAGTACCATTTTGAAAGAAACGCATTTTTTGTGCGGATTTGTCTCAGCCCAGCAGACAGGCGAGCAGGTTTCGCACGGCTTGGGCGTGGCAGCGGTCCTGCTGCGCCATGGCGGCCAGCGTTTGGTGCAGCGGGGACGGCGCGGTGCTCGCCGCCGCGTCGAGCCGCTCCGCCAGCTTAAGCTCCTGCGTATAGACGCAGCGCAGATCCTGCGCGGCCGTGCCCAGACGCGGGCAGGCGGCGGGCGGGACGCAGCGCTCGCCCGTGCGCAGAAAATACTCCACCTGCAGCTCCTTCTGATGTGCCCGCTCCTGCGCCGCGATGCCGAGCAGCTGCTGCCGCCCGGTGCGGATGCGCTGCGAGAGCGCTGTGTAAAACGCAGCCCCGGCCGCCTTGGCGCGGATGCACTCGGCGAGCAGATCGGTCAGCGTGTCGGCTTCCGGCGGCGTGGTCACGGGCGCGCCTATGCTGCCCGCTACACGCTGCCAGACGCGCCGAAATGTGCGGTTGTCAAGAAAAACGGAATCCTGCATCGTCCATACCCCCACATCATGCTATGGCCCGGCTTGCAAAAACGTGCAAAGTGTGCCATAATCACGGCAGAGATCAGGCATCGGAGGCGACCATTATGGCTCGATTTTTCATAGCAGGTACGAATTTCCCGAATGGCCGGGCGATCATCCGCGGCCGCGACGCCGACCACATCCGCGTGCTGCGTCTGCGCGCGGGCGACGACATTGTCATCTGCGACGGCGCGGGGCGCGACTATAAGTGCCGCCTGATACAGACGCTGGAGCACGAGGCCGAGGCCGAGGTCATCGAGGTCGTGCCGTGCAAGGCAGAGCCCACTGTGCGCTCGACGGTGTTTGCCGGCCTGCCGAAGGGGGAGCGCAGCGACTTTCTCGTGCAGAAGTGCACGGAGGCGGGCGCGTCCGAGATCGTGTTTTTCTCCTGCACGCGCTGTGTGGCCAAGGCCGTCAATATGGAAAAGAAGCTCGAGCGCTGGCAGCGCATCGCCGAGGAGGCGGCCAAGCAGTCCGGCCGCGGCATCATCCCGCAGGTGCGCTATGAGGCGGACTTCGTCGCTGTGCTCAACGACGCGCTGCACACCGATCTGCCGCTGTTCATGTACGAGACCGGCGAGCGCGAGACGATCCGCGACGCGATCGAGCACACGGCGTCCCCGATCGCATCGGCGGCCATCATCACGGGGCCGGAGGGCGGCTTTGCCGAGTTCGAGGCCGACATGGCCCGCAAGCTCGGCATGCACATCTGCTCCATGGGCGAGCGCATCCTGCGCTGCGAGACGGCGCCGGTCGTCGCGCTCACGGCGCTGATGTACGGCACCGGCAATTTGTGAACTTTTTTTGAAGTTGGGGCTTGACAAGCCCTGTATGTGTATGTCATAATACTCGACGCAATCAAATAAATATCCGTCGAAACCTCAAGGATCGGCTCGGCTGAGACTGGAGGCGGAGGAACTCTGGAGAATCCCGCGCCAAGCGGGTGCCGAAGGTGCAAGGCGAAAGCCGAATCTCTCAGGCAAAAGGACAGAGCGAGTGCCCGATGTGTGCGGGCGTTCAAGCGCTGTTTGTTCTCTGGAGCTGCTGGTCAAAACGACCGGCAGCTTTTTGCTTTGCAAAAATTCAATGCAGAGGGAGAAACAACATGGATACCTTACTCAAAATCGTGCAGACCATCAACATGTACCTGTCAGACTATGTGCTGATCATCCTGCTGCTCGGCGCGGGTCTGTATTTCACCATCCGCACGCGGTTCGTGCAGGTGCGCTGCTTCGGCGAGGGCTGGCGGCGCTTCTTCGGCGAGTTCAGTCTCAACGGCGAGAAGCACAAATCCGGCATGAGCTCGTTCCAGGCACTGGCGACGGCCGTCGCGGCGCAGGTCGGCACCGGCAACATCGTCGGCGCCTGCGGCGCGATCCTCATCGGCGGCCCCGGTGCGATCTTCTGGATGTGGATCATCGCGTTTTTCGGCATGGCGACGATCTATGCCGAGGCGGTGCTCGCGCAGGAGACCCGCGTGGTCGAGCCGGACGGCACGGTCCTCGGCGGCCCGGTGTACTACATCAAGCGCGCATTCCCGAACGGCTTCGGCAAGTTCCTGGCCGGTTTCTTCGCGGTCGCGATCATTCTGGCGCTCGGCTTCATGGGCTCCATGGTGCAGTCCAACTCCATTGGTGAGGCGTGCCAGAACGCATTCCATATCCCGAGCTGGGTCATGGGCCTGATCGTTTCCGCCATTGCGGCGTTTATCTTCATCGGCGGCGTGCAGCGCATCGCCTCCGTCACGGAGAAGATCGTGCCGGTCATGGCCTGCCTGTATCTGGTCGGCGGCCTGATCGTGCTCTTTGCCCGCATCCGCTACGTGCCGGAGACCTTCGGCATGATCTTCAAGTACGCCTTCGTGCCGCAGTCCATCATCGGTGGCGGCATCGGCTACGCACTCAAGACGGCCATCAGCCAGGGCGCCAAGCGCGGCCTGTTCTCGAACGAGGCCGGTATGGGCTCCACGCCGCACGCGCATGCGCTGGCCAACGTCAAGAGCCCGCACGAGCAGGGCACGGTCGCAATGATCGGCGTGTTCATCGACACGTTCGTCGTCCTGACCATGACGGCGCTCGTCGTCATCTCCACGCTCTACGCCGGCAACGGCCCGCTGGCCCACGGCGCGGTCGACGGCATCTCCAAGACGAACATGGCGCAGCTCGCGTTCTCGAGCGTGTTCGGTGATACGCTCGGCAATGCGTTCGTGGCCATCTGCCTGCTGTTTTTCGCGTTCTCGACGATCGTCGGCTGGAACCTCTTCGGCCGCATCAATGTCAATTATCTCTTCGGCAAGAAGGCAAACCTTGCCTACTCCATCATCGCTATTATCTTCATCTTCCTCGGCTCCTGCCTGTCCAATGATCTGGTCTGGGAGCTGACGGATATGTTCAACCAGCTCATGGTGCTGCCGAACATGATCGCACTCGTCGCGCTGTCCGGCATCGTGGCCGTGGCCGCACGCAAGCGCAGCGACGAGCACGAACTGCGCAAGTAACATCCCAACAGAAAAACCGCCCTGCACCGATCGGTGCAGGGCGGTTTTTGCATGTTCGCTTATTTGCAGCGGCGCAGCACCTCGAGCGTGTAGCGCCAGACGCGCTGCACGGAGGCAATGTGCATCCGCTCGCGGCAGGTGTGGATCTCCGTCAGATCCGGGCCGAAGGACACGCAGTCGAGCCCCGGCAGCTTCCCGGCAAACAGTCCGCACTCGACGCCGGCATGGATGGCTTCCACCTTCGGATCGCGGCCGTACTGTTCGCGGAAGACCGCGACCATGCGCTCGCGCAGAGGCGAGTCCTTGCGGTATTCCCACGCGGGGTAGTCGCCCGAGACGGCCACCGTGCCGCCGAGCTGCGCCATCAGGCAGCGCAGGCGTGCGACGAGCATCTCCTTTTGCGTGGACACGCTGCTGCGCACGCAGAACGACGCCTGCACGGTGTCCGCATCTGTCGTCAGGATGCCGAGATTCAGCGACGTCTGCACGAGACCCGGAATGTCCCGGCTCATGGCCTGAATGCCGTTCGGCAGGCAGCAGAGCATGCACACGGCGCGCTGCGTGGACGCCTCGTCCATCGGCGGCTGCTGCGCCTGGGCTGCGTCGACGCGCACAGACACATCCGGGTCGGCGGCCGCGTATTCGTGCCGGAGCGCGGCGTCCATGTCCGCGATCGCCGCCTGCGCGGCGGCTGCATCGTCCACGGCGATGACGGCCCGGCTCTCGCGCGGGATGGCGTTATCCTTCAGGCCGCCGGCGACGGAGACGAGCCGCAGCGGCGTGCGCGCGCCGACGGCGTACAGCACGCGGCCCATGAGGAGGTTTGCGTTGCCGCGGCCCTTGTCGATCTCTGCGCCCGAGTGGCCGCCGAGCAGACCGCCGACCGTCACGGTCAGCGCTGTGCCGGAAAACGGCGCGCGCGTGACCGGCAGCGTACACACGGACACGTTGCCGCCGGCGCAGCTGACGGTGAGCACGCCCTCGTCCTCGGAGTCGAGGTTGAGCATCGTGCGCCCCTTCAGCACGGAGGCGTCCAGTGCGGCTGCGCCGAGCATGCCGGTCTCCTCATCGACGGTGATGACGACCTCGAGCGGGGGATGGGGGATGTCGTCCGCAGCCAGGATCGCCAGCGCCATGGCCACGGCGATGCCGTCGTCCCCGCCGAGCGTTGTGCCGCGTGCGCCGATCGTATCGCCGTCCACGAAGAGGTCGAGCCCCTCGCGGGCCATGTCCTTCGTGCAGTCCGGCGCAGTCTCGCAGACCATGTCCATATGCCCCTGCAGGATGACCGGGGCGGCGGATTCATACCCCGGCGTGCCGGGTGCGAAGATGATGACATTGTTGTGCGCGTCCTGAATGCAGCGCAGCTGATGTTCGGCTGCGAAGCGAACAAGGTAATCGCTGATGGCTTTCGTGTTGCCGGAGCCGTGTGGGATGGCGCACAGCTGCTCAAAACAGGAAAAGACAGCGCGCGGCTCCAGATGGTCGAGAATCGGCATGACAAATCTCCTTTGCTGGTGAAATGGACCCGGCGGACACGCTGCTGTGCCCGCCGGGGATGGTTACGATTCGGCCGGGATCTGCACCCGGGACAGGGAGGCGCGGATGTTGCCGGTGAACAGCAGGCTCAGGCGGCGGATCTGCGCCTCGAGATCCTCTTTCATCCCGTTTTCGAGCCATTCGTAGAAAATGTCCGTGATGCCGAAGCGGTAGAGGTCGCACACGAGCTTTTTGTCCGCCTCGCTCACGCGCAGGCCGTGGGCCTGCGCCTCCACATAGCTGTGCATCATTTCCCCGGAAATGCGGTCCACATGCTTTTCCAGCTCCAGACGGTGCGAGGAGGTGTAGATGTGGTACACGGCGCGCTTGTGCTCGCGCGCGAAGCGGGAGGCGGTGATCATACATTCCTCCCAGCTGCCGGTGGCCTCAAATTCATCGAGCGCGCGCTCGGTCTCGCGGCGCAGGATGGTGTCCAGCAGCTCGTACAGATCGGAGTAATGGTAGTAAAACGTCCGGCGCGTGATCTGGCACTCGTCCACGAGCTGGGTCACGGTGATCTTGTCAAACGGCTGCTCGGACAGCAGTCTCAGGAACGCATCCTGGATGGCGGCTTCAGTCAAATGTGCCAAGCGGGATCCCACCTTTCTGGTCGTGCGGCGCGGTCATTGCGCGGCCGGTTGTGTGTCCTGTGCGGGGAGATATTCGATGTGCGCATAGCTGTGCCGCCGGGCGACGGTATCGCACATGAATGTATAGACTTTCTGATGCAGGGCCCGGCGGGCGCTGCGCGGCGGCAGGGATGCGTCCGGGTAGACCGGCTCACCGACAACGACGGTGATGCACGGCGGCAGAAACCGCAGCAGCTTCCGCTGCCGGTAGACGACCACCACGCCGACGGCGGGCACCTGCTCGCGCACCGGATAGGCAAACGCTGTGTCCGGGAACGGGCGGATACCATTATAATATGGCCAGATGTGCGCCTCCGGGTAGATCATGACGGCCTGGCGGCGCTCGAGCCGCCGGTGGATCGCGGCCAGAAACTGCCGCGTGCCGTCGATCGTGTCGGCCAGCGGGACGGCCCCAAGCATCTGCACGATGTTGCGCACGCCCGGAATGGAGACCGTGTCCGCCGCGGTGACGATGTTTGCGCGGCGCGGGAACGCCAGCAGCGTCGGGATGAAGGCATCCGCCAGCGTGTTCGTGTGGTTGCCGTAGAGAAAATAGCCGCCGGGCAGCTCGCGCAGCACTTTGCGGTTTTCGATCCGCAGACCGAAAACGAGCTTGCAGTACAAAAACAGAAACGGCGTCATGATCAGCCGGTAGACGATGAATGCGAGCGCCTGCCAGACCGGGCTGGGGTGCTCATAAGGAAAGTCGGCGCCGATCGGCTTCGGCCGGATGTGCCCATTCGTCGGCGCGAAGTCGTCGTGCAGCGGGTCGTGATAATAGATGGTCTTGCGGCTCATGTCGGCTCACCGCGCAGGGCGACGGCGTCAAAGAGCATCTGCTCCATCTGGCGCATGCAGCTCTGCTGTTCAAACTGCGTGCCGCTCTCGAGATATTTCCGGCTGTAGTCCGCGCGCTTGGCCGGGTGCTCGACCCAGTAGTCGATCTTGGCGGCCATATCCTCGGGGTCCTTATTTTTAAATAGAGATTTCTCATCGAGCGCGAATGCCTTGGCCGCACTCTTCGGGGAGTTGGCGATGACCGGCACCAGCCCGCAGGCGATGGCCTCCAGACAGGCGATGGACTCGATCTCCACCTCGGCGGGGTGACAGTAGAGGTCGGCGCAGCGCAGCAGATTCAGCAGGTCCTGCCGTGAGAAAAACGCGATCTCCATGTCGACACCGTATTTTTCGGCCAGATGACGGTAATGCTCTTCACGCGGCCCTTCACCGGCGAGGATCAGGTGGATCTGCTCGCGGTGGGCCGAGCGGCCGATGGCCTCGATGAGGATCTCCTGATTCTTTTCGCTCGACAGGCGGCCGGTCGAGACGATGAGGAACTTGCCTTCCAGTCCCGCCGGGCGCTTGGCCGGGCCGGGCGTGAACATGCTGTTGACGCCGTTGGAGATCACGCGGCCGTTCGTCGGGCCGACGACGGCCTCAAACGTGTCGCGGATGAACTGCGTCGGGTAATGGATGATGTCCGAATACTGATACACCATCTGGTAGCAGGCGCGGTAGACGCCGCGGTTGATCGCATCGAGATCCTTGCACAGAAAGTGCGCCGTGACGTTCTCGGCCTGGCAGTGGAAGCTGGAGGTGATGGGCTTGTTGTACGCCTTGGCGATCTTCACCGCCGTGTGCGACAGCTGCAGCACGAACGTCGTGTGCACGACGTCGCAGTCGCGGATCGCGTCCTCGAGCAGGGAGCGGTCCAGGCGCGGCAGCGTCACGCCGTTGCGCTCCACGATCGGGTTGAGCAGGTAGAGGTTCAGCTCCGGCACGACGTAAAAGCACTCATTGCCGGCCTTGTCCTGATCGGCGCAGACCACGCGCACCGTGTGCCCCTGCGCGCGCAGGAAGCGGATGAGGTTCATGCAGGCGATCGTGGTACCATTGTTTTCTTCGCCCAGAATATCACAGACAATCGTGATCGTCATGTTGTCGTATCATTCCTTGTTTTTTGAATTGGCAGGAGCGTCCCGCCGCATGATGCGACATTGCTCATTGTAACCGGAAGAAATGAGAGCCGCATGAAAAATAGAGGATAAAGATCCATTCATTCAAGAATTCAAACAAATCTCACAATATCATATCATACTTTCTCACGTGAGAAAACCTCTCATTTTCCTGAAAATGTGACGGATTTTTTGCAAGGATCGCAAAACGGACGCGCGCCCTCTTGAATTACGTTTTCGAATCGTGTATATTATTTATACCCATGTGTTCATATTTTTTGTTTTAGGAGAGCAAATTATGACAGACTATCAGAAGATGTATCAGGAAAAACTGACGACGCCGGAGCAACTTGCCCAGCAGGTGCAGTCCGGCTGGCTGCTCGGCATGGATACGGCGACCTCGCAGACGCCGGCCATCATGACCGCAATCGCGGAGCGCATCCGCAACAGCGATATTACGGGCGTGAAGGTGCAGGCCCTGCTCGATGCGTACCCGTTCGAGTTTTATACCGACCCCACGCTGGCCGGCAAGATGACCGGCTACAGCTGGTTTTCCAGCAGCGCGGCACGCAAGGCGGTCAACGCCGGCTATGCCGATATCATCCCGGCATATTACCGCGATTTCCCGACCCGCATCCGCACCGAGTACGACTATGACGCCGTGTGCGTCGAAGTCGCGCCGATGGATCGCCACGGTTACTTCAGCCTGGCGCTCAACGGCTCGTATATCGACGCCATGCTCGACAAGACCAAGCGGATCTTCCTCGAGGTCAACGACCGCCAGCCCCGCGGCCTGTGCGGTTCGCTGATCCACATTTCGCAGGTCGACGCCATCGTGGAGTATAACCACGATCTGCCGGTCCTGCCCCCGGTCCAGCTCGACGAGGTGAGCAAGACGATCGGCGGCCTTATCGCCGAGCGCATTCCGGACGGCGCGTGCCTGCAGCTCGGCATCGGCGCGATCCCGGACGCGACCGGCATGGCGCTCAAGGCCAAGCACGACCTCGGCATCCATACCGAGATGTTCACCGACTCCATGGTCGAGCTCATCGAGTGCGGCGCGGTCAACAACAGCAAAAAGCAGATCCATCGCGGCAAGACCGTCACGACGTTTGCCTTCGGTTCGCAGCGCATTTATGATTATATCGACGATAACCCGGCCGTCGAGATCCTGCCGGTCGAATACGTCAACGATCCGGACGTCATCTGCCAGAACGACAACATGATCTCCATCAACGCCGCGGTTGAGGTTGACCTCTTCGGCCAGGTCTGCGCCGAGTCGGTCGGCACGAAGCACATGTCCGGCTCCGGCGGCCAGATCGACTATGTCCGCGGCGCCTGCCAGTCCCGCGGCGGCAAGAGCTTCATCGCCTTCACGTCCACGGCCAAGGGCGGCACGATCAGCAAGATCAAGTCCATCCTCACCCCGGGCGCCGTCGTCACGACGAGCAAGAATGATGTCGACTACATCGTCACCGAGTACGGCGTGGCGCATCTGCGCGGCCGCAGCCTTGGCGAGCGTGCCCGCCAGCTGATCGCCATCGCGCACCCCGACTTCCGCGACGAGCTGACCTTCGAGGCCAAAAAGCGCGGCATTATGATCTGATCCCGCAGTGCAAAGCCTGCTGTCCGTATCCCACGGACGGCAGGCTTTTTTGTCCATACGCATTCTGTATCGGGGCGCACATAATGGTGACGTGTGTTTCATCAAGCGCTGGAAAATGCGCAAAAGTGTTACATTTGTACCGCAGTGGGGATTGTGCTTTTCTCGCAGCGGCACTATAGTGCAACCATAAAAAAGGGGACAGATTTCGATGCTGTCCCAAATCTATTGGAGGGATTTTTCATGAAGAAAACGTGGAGCAGAGTGCTCGCCACCGTTCTGGTTCTGGCGATGGTGCTTTGCATGCCCGGTTTCGCAGCAAGCGTTGCCGATACGACGGACTTCGAGTCCGATCGTGCGACCGCTGCTGACGAACTGACGGACGCGGATCTGCCGGAGCTCCTGTCGGCGAGCGGCAACCACTATCCGATCGTGCTGGTGCACGGCCTGTTCGGTTGGGGCGGCACGGAAGTGCTCGGCCTGAACTACTGGGGCGGCTTCAGCAGCCTGCGCGACATTCTCAACAATGCCGGCTACAAGGTCTACACCCCGTCCATCGGCCCCGTCGCCAGCAACTGGGACCGCGCCTGTGAGCTGTATGCCTACCTCGTCGGCGGCACGGTCGACTACGGCGCATACCACTCCGCCACCAACGGCCATGCGCGCTATGGCCGCACGTTCCCGGGCGTTCTGCCGGAGCTGAATAACCCCGACAGTGAGCTGAAAGTGCATCTGGTCGGCCACAGCATGGGCGGCGAGACGATCCGTATGCTCGCACAGCTGCTGGAAAACGGCGATGCCGATGAGCGCAACGCCAGCCGCGGCGGTGATATCAGCCCGCTGTTCACCGGCGAGTGCCGCCACTGGATCGAGAGCATCACGACGCTCTGCACGCCGCACGACGGCAGCCAGTATGACACGAAGGTCTATCAGAACATCGGCGATCTGGCCCAGTATGCCATGGGCATCATTGGCGCGGTTGCCGGCACCAATGTCAATGAGAACAACTTCGGCCTGGACTTCAAGCTCGATCAGTGGGGTCTGGTGCGCCAGCCCAACGAGTCTTACTCCAGCTACTTCAACCGTGTGATCAACAGCAAGATCTGGACGCAGCACACCAACGACCTGAGCGTCTATGACCTTGACGTCGACGGCGCGGCCGTGCTCAACGGCTATGCCAAGGCGCAGGATGATATCTATTACTTCTCCGTCGCCTGCTCGAACACCCATCGTGAACCGCTGACCGGCCACTATCTGCCGAATGCCAGCATGAACCCGATGATGGTCAAGAGCAGCACCTACATGGGCAGACACGTCAACTACGCGGTCGGCCATGTGAACATCACGCCGGACTGGTGGGAGAATGACGGCATCGTCTCCGTCCGCTCCGCGATCCGTCCGCACGAGAATTCCACAGATAAGTACAATGAAAACTACGGTGTCGGCGCTGACGGCAAGATGACCTTCAAGGCCGGCACCAAGATGGGCGTCTGGAACTACATCGAGAAGATCGACAACACCGACCACATCAACATGGTCGGCCAGATGCAGAAGTCCACGCACGCCATGCTGCAGGAAAAGTTCTTCGAGCTGGCCAAGATGCTCAACAGCATCCCGGTGAGCAGCTCGACCGGTGCACATGTCTGCCCGGGCGCTCACTTCACCGATATGCCCGCCTACACCAACTGGGCGCATAAGGGTCTGGATTACTGCATCCAGAACGGCATCCTGAACGGCACGAGCGCGACGACCATCGCGCCGAACGGCACGACCACGCGCGCACAGCTCGTGACGATGCTCTACCGTCAGGCCGGTTCTCCGAAGGCTGCCAAGTCCAGCCCCTTCACCGATGTGACCGACAGCTGGTCTGTCGATGCGATCAACTGGGCGTTCGAGAAGGGTGTCGTGAACGGCACGAGCCCCACCACGTTCTCCCCGAATGATGCCATTACGCGCCAGGATATGGCGACCATCCTCTATAACTACACCAAGAATGTTCTGGGTCTGGACGTGTACGATACCGCTGACCTGACCGGTTATCCGGACTACAGCTCCATTTCCGATTATGCCCGCACGCCGCTGTCCTGGGCGGTCGCACAGGGCCTGATCCTCGGCGTCGGCAATTCCAACGGCGTGGACACCCTTCAGCCGAAGGGTGACGCCACCCGTGCGCAGACCGCCACGATCATCATGCGCTTCTGCCAGAACGTCCTCTGAGACTTCACTTCAACAACACAAGCCCGATGGGATCTTCCCACCGGGCTTGTTGTCGCTTTTTCGTGGCGCTTTCACTGCGGAGTGTGCAGAAATTAGACAAATGCATGATAATGTGTGTAAAAAATGCCTTGACAATCGCATAGGATCTGGTATATTGGAACTGGAAGAACTTCCAATTATTCACTTCGTCAACCAGAAATATTGTGCAGCTGCAGGAGGTGGCAAATGAAAAAACGAAGCAAGCAAATTCTGACGCTCTTTATACTTGGACTTGTACTGATTCTGTTGGCACCGTATGTGCCGGATTTCTGCTTCCGCGTACTTCTGGCCGCAAAAGAGAAGCTGTTTGATTACAGGTATTGGGACATTCGGTTCGAGCAAATCATTCCGTCTGTGCGTATGGGAGGCATTATTCTCTCTGCGTGGGGTATGGCCTTGTTACTGAAAAAAGAGGATAAAGAATGAAAAAGCGAATTTCCATGCTTTTGGCTCTGGTTTTTGTGTTTTCCGTCCTGTTTATTCCCGTTCAGGCTGCCGATACTGCCGGAGTTGCAGTTTCGGAGACGATTTCTCTGGATGATTTGGATTCCAATCCAGATGTGATCGTAAGCGACCCTATGACGTTTACTGAAATGATCGCGCGTATGGCAAAAAATGCGGATATGTCATATGATGAAGTTCTGCGTATGCTCCCGGATACGATGCAGACACAGGCTGCCCGCAGCAATGCTTATCGTTCCTTCACTGCCAGATTGTATGTGACGGACGAATACCAGCCGTACTTGGACTTTTATTGCGCCACAAGTGAGGGCGGTCATTTCTTCAATATCAACTCTATCTATTCGATTCAGTTAGTGCGATCCTATAATGGAATTTCCAAGCAATTCGGGGGAGAGGTTAACGCATGGCTGCGTAGCTCAAATTCCATCGAATACTATGTAAATGGCGACTTTTTCAATAATGGGACAGCAACTGTGTCTGGCGGTATTGGAGTGAACGCCGGTTTGAATGTGAAGTGCTCTGTAACGTACTCGGTCTCGTATTCATCGAACCACTATAAGTACTTCTATGTTCATAAGACAATTAAATACGGAAGCTGAATGTAAGCGTTTTTGCATCATCGAATAAACCGCAAGCCCGATGGGATTTCCCATCGGGCTTGTCCTATGTCGCATTTGAGAATGTCAGCGCGCCTTTTCCCAGCCGTCGAGCGGTGCGCGCTGGATGGCGCCGAACACCTTGCTGCGCAGATCGGGGTAGGTCTGGCTCATGGTGCGGATGAACTGCTTGATCTCGTAGCGCTTGCTGCCGCGGTCCTCGGGGCAGGGGTTTTCGACGATCGGCAGCGCCAGCGCCTTCGCCAGATTGGCGATGCGCCCCTCGCCGGCGTAGAGCATCGGACGGATCTGATCCACGCCCGTGCGCGTCATGTGCGTCACCGGCTGAAAGCAGCTGATGCGCCCCTCGTACACGAGCGAGAGCAGGAACGTCTCAACCGCGTCGTCAAAGTGATGGCCGAGCGCGAGCTTCGTGATGCCGCGCTCGCTGAGCGCGGTGCACAGCGCGCCGCGGCGCATCTTCGCGCACAGGGAGCAGGGATTATCCTCCTTGCGCACGTCGAACACGACCTCTTTGATGTCCGTTTTCAGGCGGGTGTATGGCACGCCGAGCGTATCGCACAGCTCCGCCACCGGCGCGAAGTCCATGCCGTCAAAGCCAAGCTCGACCGTGATCGCCTCGAGCGTGAACGGCTTCGGATAGTACCGGCGCAGCTCATTGAGCGCCATGAGCAGCACGAGCGAATCCTTGCCGCCCGAGACGCCGACGGCGACGGTGTCGCCCGGCGCGATCATGTCATAATCCTCCACGCACCGGCGCACCAGACCGGTGAACGCATTCAGGTCGTCCATAAGCAGCCTCCAAAATGAAAATAGAAATTGCGAATTCGATCGTAAAACGGAGTAAAACGGAGCTTTTGAGAGCAAAGATATATCTAAATCAAAATTTCGTTGACAGGCTTTGATGATTGTGGTATAAAAGATAAGCGCGAATGCGAGACCTATTCTACGTTTGCGCCTGAAAAATGTCAAAATGTTTTTCAACACATTCTAATTGGAGGCACGAATATGTCCACTACTTTGCTGAACAAGGACACCGTCACCCGCAAGTGGTACGTTCTGGATGCAGCCGGCAAGCCGATGGGCAAGACCGCAGCGCTCGCTGCCGATCTGCTGCGCGGCAAGCTCAAGACCGACTACACCCCGCACGTTGACTGCGGCGACTTTGTCATCATCATCAACGCCGAGCAGGCAGTGCTCACCGGCAAGAAGCTCGAGCAGAAGTACTACCGCACGCACTCCGGTTACCCCGGCGGCCTGCACGAGACGCAGTACAAGAAGCTCATGAAGGACAAGCCCGAGCTGGCTATGCGTCTGGCTGTGCGCGGCATGCTGCAGAAGAACACCATTGCCCAGTGGCAGCTCAAGCGCCTGAAGATCTATCGCGGCGCCGAGCATCCCCATGCGGCACAGAAGCCCGAAGTCTGGGATCGCTGAGAAGGAGGAAATAGAACATGGCAACTTATACGAGCAAGAAAGCCTATATGTACGGCACCGGCCGCAGAAAGTCCTCCGTCGCGCGCGTGCACCTGTTCCCGAACGGCACCGGCAGCATCACCATCAACGGACGTCCGCTGGATGAGTACTTCGGTCTCGAGACCCTGAAGCTCATCGTGCGTCAGCCCTTCGCGGCGACCGACACCATGGGCAAGTTCGACGTCGAAGCCACCGTGACCGGCGGCGGTGTGACCGGCCAGGCCGGCGCGATCCGCCACGGCATCGCCCGTGCGCTGCTGCAGGTCGAGGACAGCTACCGTGCGCCCCTGAAGGCCGCTGGCCTGCTGACCCGTGACCCGAGAATGAAAGAGCGTAAGAAGTACGGTCTCAAAGCCGCCCGTCGCGCGCCTCAGTTCAGCAAGCGCTGATCTATCCGAATATCGTTTCCAAAGCCCGAGATCCGCTGGATCCCGGGCTTTTCTTTGTCCGCGCAGGGAGCGGGCGATCGGATTTTTGCGCGCACTGGCTTGACAAACCGGGGCCGATGTGGCACATTATGCATGGTTAGTTGTATCTAACTGCGTTTTGGGGGCACAAAACGCCCTGTTCCGGGGCAAATCTGAAAAGGAGTCAAGCCATTTATGCCGGAATCACTGATATTCTGAAACTTCGCGTCCTACTCAGCTTCCTCAATGAAGATCCCAAAACCTGCACGGTCACGGGCCTTGCCGGTGTGCTCGGCGAGGGGAAGCAGAAGGTCAGCCGCATCTTCATGGCGCTCGAGCGCGAGGGCCTGCTCGACCGGAGCGACCCGCGCCGCCCCTGCCTGACGGAGGCCGGGCGCGCGCGCGGCCTGTTATGAGGAGCGCACGAACGTCGTGCTCAACCACCTGCTCTATGAGGGTCTGGACATCGACAGCGCCATGCACGACGCCTATGCCTGGGTGCTCATCCGCAGCGAGCACGCCTTCCGGCTCTACACGCCGGCGGAGGAGCTGGCGATCAGCGCGACCGATCCGCCGCCCCATGCTCGTGGGCAGCGTGCTCAGCTGGGTCGTATTTGCGGCGCTTGTGGCGCTCGCGGTCAGAGTCAGCGCGTGGTTTTGCATTCCGGCCGTTTTGGTCTGCATTTATGCGGAGATGTGCACCTGCCTTGGCATCTCCTATACCGGGCTGATCCGGACGCTGCGCGGGGAATGTGAAGATCCTGTACGCTGAGATGACCCGGCGGGCCGCACGACGGCCTCATGACAGAGTACGCAAGGAAAGGAGGAGCGCGCGTGATCGAGATCGTGTATCATGGCGAGGCGGCCGCCGCTTTCGGCCCGGACGGGCAGGCCGGCGGCTTTGAAAACGCGGACGGAAACGGAGAGATCCACCTCTATCCGCTGCTGGACGGTGTGAGCGCCATGTGCCTGCGGCTGGAGATGGGCTCCTATACGGAGATCCGCACGCAGATCGGGATGCTGGAGATCAATTTCTGCGCCAACGGGCGCTTTGAGACCCGGTTTTCTCTGCGGGATCATGTTCTGCTCAAGCCGGGAGATATGGCCATCAGCTGTTACGACGGCGTGCACGGCACGATGTCGGAGTCGCACTTTCCGCTGGGCTATTACGAAGGCATCTGCCTGGAGGTAGCTCCGGATGCCGCCCGGCGCTGGATCGCGCGGAACGCGCCGGCATTTTCCGTGGACTTTTCCGCGCTCAATCGCAATCTCCTGGGCAGTAAGTGGTATACATACGGCCCGGCCGGGCCGCGCTGTGAGCACGTGTTTCGGGAATTGTATGAAAGCATTGCCTATCTGGATCCCGGCTTCCTGCAGCTCAAGGTGCTGGAGCTGCTGATGCTGCTCGGCCGTGTTCCCCGCGAATCCGCAGCCGACCCGTACTGCTCAGTCAGGCAGGCAGAGCTGGCCCGGCATCTCCGGGATCATCTGCTGACCGACCGGGAGGGGTATGTCTCGCTGTCGCAGCTGGCGGCGGAGCACGAGATCTCGGTGTCCCACCTGCAAAAAATTTTCAAGCGGGTCTATGGCGTTCCAGTGTATCACTATATCAAGGAGTACCGGCTGGAACAGGCCGCAGTGGAGCTGGTGCGCAGCGCAAAGCCGGTGACACAGATCGCGCAGGCTGCGGGGTATGACAATGCCAGTAAGTTTTCCGCGTGCTTCAAGGCGCGCTATGGCGCGACGCCGTCGCAGTACCGCGCCCATGCAAAGCATGCGTCAAAATGGAGCAGTGAAACAAAAACGGAGTAGCCCGGGGCGGCGCAATATGGTAGACTTCCTGCTGGTTAGACGAGACTAACTAATAACAGGAGGTATACAATGAAACAGAGAATTGCTGCATTTTTGATGTGCTTGATCTGCCTGCTGTCGGTCGTCGGCTGCGGACAGACAAAAGCGGACACGAACACCCCCTCGGCGGCCAATCAGCAGACGGTCACGGATGACTACCTGACGACCATCAGCGGGACGTATGTGGAGCTGTTCCCGGAGCTGTCGAAGGCGGATTACCGGAGCATCTGGCATGATGCCACCGCGCCGCTGGTGGGCGAGGACAATGCGGACGCCGCCACGGACAAGCTGCTCGGGATGTGCACGGCAAAGATCTACGGCGCAGACGCTGCCGAAAAATATGCGGCCGATCCGGACAGCATGGCCTTCGACTGCTATTTCCTGGGCGGGGTTTCGAAGTTCGTGATGGACGGCCACAAGATCACCGGTCTGGACACGCAGGGCAAGGAAGTTTTCTCCCACACTTATCGAAAGCTGGACAAGGAAAATGAAAACGGCTTCATTTTCTATCAGAGCGAGGACGAAAACTCCGGCGAATTCACCTACTTTGCCTTCTCTCCGGACACGATGGCGACCACCTATCACCTGGAGTTCCGCTATGCGGAGGATCTCGATGACCTGCAGAGCTGGTTCGAGGGCGATTATGCTTACTGGAACGCATCTGCGATCGCCGAGGATTACGATCAGGAGACGCTGAAGAACGTGATCACGCTCTTTGCGACGGAAAACCTGCCGGAATCGAAGTAAACATCGGTGTACAAGGGGTACAAACAAGATAAAATAGAAATGAGGGGCGATAGAGCGGAAATGTCAGATTTTCCACTCTAT
>OIZB01000633.1_pt1 | contig 25097 bp, 28 predicted proteins | sample 1588401 | NCBI WGS metagenome assembly OIZB01 (sample SAMN03283270) | human gut metagenome | biome: human-associated habitat; material: feces | host: Homo sapiens | place: USA | collected 2013
GCTTAACTCGTTCATTTACCAATCACCTCCTTTCATATAAAACTCCAAAGCAAAAGGGAAATTGCCCTAAAAAGAGCAACTTCCCTTTGTTTTATAAAATGTTATCTATTCACCACTTTTTGTTGACAATATATGTTTTATCGTATATAATGAATATATGATAAAACATATATAAGAGGTGTTGTCATGCAGCGTTTTGAATTAGGGCAAAACAGGGCAGCAATATCACCTGCGTTTTGTATTTTTTCTACATCGGCAACAAAATTATCCTGACAAACGGTTTTATAAAGAAAAGTCAAAAAACTCCTCCGTCCGAAATTGATTTAGCTAAAAAATATCGGGCAGAATATGAAAAAAGGTTGGTGTAATGATGGGAAAGAACTTCCGAGAAACTTTAAATGAACAACTCAAAGACCCTGCTTTCAAAAGAGAGTACGATGAACTGGAGCCGGAGTTTGCAATTATCAATGCTATCATTGATGCTCGCAAAGAAATGGGACTCACGCAAAAACAGCTTTCCGAGTTGACCGGTATTACACAAGCCGACATCAGCAAGCTGGAAAACGGAAATGCAAACCCATCCCTCAAAACGCTTCAGCGCCTCGCTGCCGCCATGGGGAAAAGTGTTAAAATTTCATTTGTTTAAAAAAGAGAAGGGCTTTCCCTTCTCTTTTTATTTTCCACGGTATCTCTATCTCCTATGCCGCTGCGCTGTCCCCAATCAGCTCTTTGAGCTCAGTGTATTGCTCGGTTGTGATGCGGTCAAACATCAGGAATACATCCAATTTTGCCTGCCACTGCTCTTTGTCGAGCTTGCCTGCTTTCTTCTGGCGGTTGATGGTGTTTTTTGTCATGGTGTAAATGTTCATACTTTTTTCTTCCTTTCTGTTTAAACAATGGGTTCCTGTGCCGCTTCCAGCATCAAAAGCCGGTATTCGGCATCAACTACGCTTTCTTCAAAGGTTGCCTTCAAAAGCTCGTGTTCTTCCTGCAACTTACGGTGATTTTCCTGTAGCTGCTCGTACTCCTCGCGCTTTACGATTCCCCCTTTCTGCTGCCGCTCTATTTTGAGGCTTTCGGCTTCCTCCACGGTGAGCAGCCCTCTGGCTACTGCCGTATCAAGGTGCTCATCGGTGGCATAGCCTCTGCGATAGCGCTCGATAATCTGTTCTTTTGTCATGGTGATTCATCCTTTCTTGTAGTCACTTTTGTGGTGTATGGTTTTTTGTTTGGAGTAATGGGCAGACTGTAAATTTGGTACCAAATGTGTTTCCAGCAGAACCTACCGGGTGGAGCGAAATGCAAAAATATACCACCTCAACCACCTTTACTGCACCAGAAGATGGATGGTTTAAATTTATCGGTGTGGCAAAGTCCGGCGAAGGTGGAAACAGCAACACCTGGACTGACCCAAACGGAAAACGTTGGCGAAGAGGCGGTGGTGGCGGTGGTGCCGGAGGAATTGTTGTAAGTGTATTTGCACTTACGCAAGGGCAAACCGTAACTTTGACAGTAGGCAGCTATGCCACAATCCAAGCGCAAGGGCAGACAGCAACCGCTGGCGCTGGAAGCGATGGATACGATGCAGCTACAGGAGATAGCGGTGGAAGAGGCGGAAGAGGTGGAAGTGCCAGTGGAGGAAACCTTGTCAATAAGGCGGGAGCGAGCGGCGGTACAGGTGGCTTTGAGATTGGATTGGAAGAAGGCGGATGGGCAGGTACAAACTCATACGAGGGATATAGTACTGCTGCAGGCATGGGTCTTCCATCAAAAAACTACAAGCCGAATCCCGCTTATGGCTACATCGTTGCTCTACGAGGCAACACCAACCTTACCCAAGCCCAGCTCAACGCAATGGATATTACCACCCTCATGCTGGATAACAGCCGACTTGAGCAGGAAGTCACCGGCATCATGCTAAGCCAGAGTGCCCAGTAAGATGCCGGTCTGTTCCTGCGCCAGAGCAGTAATCGCCAACGCATTGGCGGTAATATCCCTAGCATTCTGCATATCCAATGGGATGTTCGTGTTGCCGCGGAGGATGATGCAGATGGGTGCGCTGCCTCCGCTTGGCGATACTTCTCTATTCCACACGCGAACGCCGTTAGAGTTACCTTCAACTGCCACAAGCGTGCCGCCGCCACCGGTTCCTCCATAAAAAGAATACCCATCTACATTTAACTGTCCTCCTTTTCGACCGTATACTGTGGAGGTGTAACTGTAATCCATCGATTGCTCTTGAGCGCCTGATTTTACCCCTCTGATACCTTCATAGTTGTGCTTGTTGCCTCCAGAGGATTTTCCTCCATCGCCTCCGTTTTCTGCAGTTGTGCTGGCTGTTTTACCATCACCGCCTTTCGTAGCCTGCATGGATATGTCTTTGATAACGCAAGAGCAATTATATCCATCTATAGTAATTCTTACTGATTCGCCTTGCTGTAATGCGATTTCACTAACAGCGCATCCTGGGGAGCCGCCGCCCGCTCCCATATTGATTGCTGTGCTTTTCCCCCATCGCGAATCTGAACGCCCACCATTTCCGCCACGCCCGGCAATGATAATTTTGAACCATCCGTCTTCTGGCGCTATCCATTCACTTGAGTTATACAGTTTTGTGATTTCGCTCCACGAGGTCGGCTTCGGTGGAAGGACTTTCGGCACGATGTTTACCACCTGCCCGGAACTCCAAAAATATGAGCCTGCCGCATTTTTGAGGAAAACCGTTATGTACAAATTGGCACCATTCTTCTGCCCTACCTTTGTAAATTGCACGGTTTTCCCTGTCACTTTTGGGTCGATTTCGGCAGATGCAATCACCTCACCATCTGCCTCTGTGGTAGGCGTGCCGCCCTCTTTTTGGATTACCACATAGCCGGTCACAAAGCGGTTGACTGCCTCTCTGCCCTCTACCATCACAACAGGCAAATCAAAGCTGCCGGTGGTCGTTCCCTTTTCGTCCGTTGCCGCCAGATTGGTGACGGCTCCCGGTTCTTTGGCAGTGAGGGTAACGCTTGCGGTTGCTCCCTCCTGCTTGTCGTTGAGCTGTCCGGTCTGGTTTACGGTAAACACCCGGTAATGATATGCCTGGGTGGAAAACGGCGGCAAATCATAAAAGGTGTCGTTGCTGCCCTCATAAGCCAAATCGCCATCGATGCTGGTCGCTGGCATTTCGCCGGCTTTTCGCCGCACCATGATTTTGTAGGCGTTCACATCTGCTGGGATTTTGGTTTTTACCAACACCCGATAGCCGTACTCCGGCGCGGATGCGTCTGCTGCACTCGTCTGCGTTACCTGCTCCGGCACAATCGGCTTGAGGCTCAGGTTTGCCCTTGCCGGAGTGTCGCAGGCTGTACCCTCGGCATTTACCGTGTACACCGCCCAGTGATAATCGATGCCGTAGTTGGTGCTGGTGGTATCTCGCACAGTGGTGTCCTTGCCGGTATATACTACGGTGCCATCACTCATGCTCGCCGGTGCGCTGCCCTCTTTGCGTACTACCACAATATGGTCGCGGTACACGTCAACCGGCAGCTGGATAGTAAGCGTTGCCGCAAAGGCGTTTTTGTCGGTGGTGTCCTTTGCACTCACGCGGGTGGGTGCAAGCGGCTTTTGCGCCGGGATGGTGATTTCTGCGGTGGTCGCCGACATCTGATAGTTTCCGGCGGCATTGCGTGGGAAGTAGGCAAAAATGTATTTAACTCCCGCTTTTAGTCCGTTTGTATCATCAAATGATGTGATTTTGCCGTCTGCCACCAGCACACCGTCCGTTGGTCCCACCGGTGCCACATTTTCGCCTCTGACAATCCTTGTCGCATCCCAGTCCAACGACGGGTTGATGTGGGTGCCGTGGATTTTGAGTTGGGTGTTGGTGCTCTGGTTGCTCAGCTTGATGCTGCTCGGCTCAATCGGCAAAGGCAGCGGTGTACCGATGGTGCCCGGATTGCCCAGCAGGTTGGAGTAATAGGTTTTTGCCTCGCCCGATTTGGAGCGGTACAAGGACACCTGCGCGTACATACTGATGGCTGGAATCTCTCGTAAAGCGTGGAAAATGATTTTTCCTTTGCTCTGCTCCGCTACCAAGCCAATATTTCCATCCACCATCTGAGCAATGAGGTTCGGGTCCGCCTTGATAGCCAAATCCATGTTTGCAAGCACCGTCTCAGGCGGCAGCTGTGCCGTTACATCCTGGATGTAGGTCACCCCATCCGGGTCCCTGCTCCAACCGCTCTTGTTCAGATTTACTGTTGCCACCAGCAGCGGATTGTCCCAGTTCTCCCGGTCGTCGGTGGAGACGTGGAGGGTCATATCTTCAAAGTGACCATCGTGAGCTTTTTTGTCTTTATCGTGGTCCTTTATGTCCTGCATCGTGGCAATAATCACTGTACCATCTACCGTTACCACGATACCATCTCGGTTGCTCACTGCCACTCGCATACCCACCTGCATATCGTTGTTGATGCCATCGGCAATGCTGATTTTCGGATAGCCCGGAGCGTTGGCGATTGCAAACAGTTCCCCTTCTCCATCAATCAAGCCGATTTCCCTTACATTCCAGCCGCCCACATTAGTTGGAATCACCGAGGTGGCTTTGATTACATTTTTGTTTGCCTGGTCCAGCACCGTCTGCGCCGGTCCGCGCCACACCTCGTTTACCAGTGCGGTCCGCGCTGGATCTGGCATCGGGATTTGCCCGTTGCCATCGCCTACCACCACAAAGGCAATCTCGATTTTTTTACCCGATTGCAGATAGGCTGCCATCTTTTCGGTGCCCTTGTTGGTTAAAATCGCAAAATATTCAAATTCTTGCGGCATTTTCCTTCCCCCTTTTTTATCTTCCGATGATGAGATAGTTGCCCGCTACCGCTATTGCTTTTGGATGTACCGTTCCGCCTGTTACCAGCTCTTTTACCCGGTACGGGTCTACAATCAATGACATTCCCACCTCCGGCAGCGCTGCCGTGTGGATGGTGCCCGGCTCGATTACATCTACCGTGATACCCTGCAACCAGGAGCGCACGTTTTTGTATTCCATGATGGTGTCCAGCAGCCTGCCTACTGGATTTTCCGGCACCGGCTCCTGAGCTGCATCCACCGCCACTCGGAAGTAGTACGGTTTCCCGCCATACTCCCAGTTTTCCTGGACGGTAGTTCCACCATGGATAATTCCCACCGCATCCTCCACCGCTGCTTTCGTGCCCAGTCGGGCATAGTTGAGTAGAGCCGAGCGGATGAGCAGTCGCTTTTTATCCAGCGGCAAATCCGCCTTGTACCCTTTAATATCCAGAGATAGGCACAGGTGGTCTGCCATCTCCTCATCCAGCTCCATCACAAAGCCGAAAACCATGCTCGCCCGCAGCGCAAGCTGGCACACCTTGTGGTATTCTTTGTCCCAAGCAGTTGCCAGGGCTTTTTCTTTCTCCCCGTGCAGGTTGGGCGGCAGTAAGTCGTAAAGGCTGATGTTTTCCAGCTTAATCATCTTCCAGCCCCCCGTATCTGATCTGCACATTTCTGCGCTTAAAGATTTCTCCGGCGCTGATTATCTGTTTTTGCGGCTTTGTTACCTCGATGCGCTTTGCACCGGCTCCAATCACCAGCGCCACCAGCTTGTCCGGGTTGAGGTCCCTGCCGATGGTGCTCTCCTGCCACGCAAGATACTGCTGCACTGCTGCCTCTGCCGCTGCCTTTGTTTCGATTTCTCGGTTTGCGTCCGAGCGGTTGATGTAGTAGGTGATGTCCAAGTCAAATTGCACCACCTTCGGCGCATGGATGGTCAGCTCATCGGTCAGCGGGCGCTTGTCCTCCAGATACTCTTTCAGGCGCTCGATGTAACTTCCTTCCGGGATTTCTCCGCCTGTAAGTGTCAGGCAGATGTCCACCTTTCCGGCGCTCGGGCTGGTAACTCCCACACCCTCCACTGCCTGAGAAAACTCTCGCACCCAAAATTCATAGGAGTCCTTCGGACCAGCAACGCTGTATCCCTTGGGCGCATAAAAAATGCGGGTGCGCAGGCTCTCATCGTCCTCCACATCCGCGCCGCCCTGGGTTTTTTCCACGTTTCCCACCTGTGCCACATAGGCTACCGGGTCCACAATGATGTTGATTTTTCCTTTTGCATATCCGTTTCCGATGCTCCCCGCCTGCTGGCAGGTGATTCCCACCCGCCCGCTGGTCGCCGGTGACCGGATAATCAAATCCTCATCAGTGGCAAAAAACAGCTTTTCGCCCGGTGACACCCTCGTGCCTTTGGGAATAAAAATATCATCCTCACGCACTGCCGATAGCGTAAATTCCGCTACCCCTACTGCTGGAGTAGCTTCCCTGCGGGTAAGCCCCCAGAAAGATGCCAGTACTTCGAGATAATCTCCCCTGCTGTACTTTGGCAAATTCATCTTTGCTCTGTCCGCAAAAAGCTGCGAAATGGCAGCCAACTCAAAAGCCGTGGTGTTCAGGATGATTTTCTCCCGACTTGCCACTGGTAGTTTCTCACTCTGCCCCGTGAGCTTTTCCAGCTCACTTTCGTAGGTATCTTCCAGCCGCCCGAGTATTGTTTCTGCTGTTTCCGGTGCAAAATCAATATCCGGGATAAAATCATACGGATTATTACTTTGCATTTCTCACAATCACTTCCAATTCTACTTTGCCTTCTGCCGCCTTGGAATAGGTTGGCTTTACTTGCTCCAGCTGCAGTTCTGGGATGTATCGCTCGATTTTTACTGCAATTTCCGCCGCCGCAGCGTTTGCCGCCTGCCCGATCGGCATATCTAAAAAGGACAAATCAATCCCAAAATCACGATCCAGCACTACCGTTCCCACCGGCGTGCCGATCAGCACCTCTACCTGCTCACGCAGATCAGGCGATAAGTTTTTGCCCATTACAATCATCAGCGATACTCCTTCAAACTCACATCCACATCTGCGGATAAAATCTCCCCTCGCCCGGTGACTACCCCATAGGTTTCGCCGACACTCTCAATCAGATATTTTCCCATGTTTCTGCCGCCAATGATTAAATTGGCATATTCTCCATTGGAGCAAAATTCCCGCAGCTGCTCCGCCAGCCGGATCGGGCTCACTCCCCTCCAGGCGGCAAGCCGCATCGTAAAGGATACCCCGCCCAAATCCGGTCCCAAAAACTCTTGTTTTGGCTTTGCCCCGATTACCTCATGGGCGCTCCATCTGGCGGAGGTTTCCCGGCTCATCTCGGCAAAAGTTTGCACCTGCCCCTCTGATACCGTAAAGCCGATGCCCGCAAACATTCCAATCAATCCAATCCCTCCTTAAATGTTCTGTGCCGAAACAATGCCCGAAACACTCAAATTTCCATCAATGGATGTTTCCCCGCTGATGGAAGTCTGCCCGTTTACGCTCAGCTGCCCGGTTAAACTGATATTGGCTGCCTCAATCTGCACCGCGTTTGCCTGTACCTGCACCTGATCCGCCGCCTTCAAGATGATTTGCTTTCCTTCCAGCTGGATTTTCTCCACCCCTTTGAGGATGATATTTTTCTCTGTTTGGATGATAAGCTCTTTTTTCACCCTATTGTAAATCAGAATCAGGTCGCCCTTCATCGTTTTATAAAACAAATCTTTGCCCTGCATCTTAGGCAGTTCGTCCTTGTTAAAGCACTTTTGATAGCAGATTCCGCTGGTGTAGGGATTCCCATAGGCATCCGGCTCAAACTCCACCTTTACCAAGTCCCCTACCTCCGGCATCTCATACTCGTTTGCCGGGAAGGTGATCCAGTTGCTCACGATGTTATCTTTTGCCGGAAACTCCACCTTGATTAAGCCCTTTGCGTAATCAATTTCTGATACTTTGCAAATCTCCACGCTATCCCTCCACTCTGTGCATCTCTAAGTCTGTGGTGTATCCGCCACTCACGGTATGGGTGCTGCCATCAATCAGGTACTTGCCGCCAAACTTGCCGAAGTCCTCTGCATCCAACTCCACGCATACACCGGATACCAGCGCCGGATTGCCCGGCAGCGAGCAGGAAAAGGTGGTTTCTCCTCGGTTGAGCTCCTTGTACTTTGCCTCGGCTACCTTTTGCGCCATCCCAAGATTATCCAGCTGATTGCTCAGCTTAAAAATTTTGGGTGCTTTGTCCCCGCTGCCGGCGTAGGTGTAAGTCATCGTTTCGCCGTTGGTGTTGATGTACTGCACCGCTACCCCAGAGTAAGAGGTGTCCAGCAGGGTAGTTTTCCCGTCCCACGAAAGCATATCGCTTTCTTTAAGCTTGCACACCGCCCCTGCCTGCTCGAGCTTGTCCATCTCATACAGCACCAGCTTGCGATTGTACAGCTTCATGGTGATGCCATGTTTGGCAGCCAGCTCCTGTAAAAACTCCTGGTCGGTTTTGTCCTCCTGCGTTTGAAATTGGATGGTGGGATTGATACCGGCATCATACTCCAGCGCCACCCCGGCACGCCCGGCGATGGTGGCTGCAATATCCTGTAAGGTTGCCTGCTCCCAAGTTTGGTTGTGCTTTACCTCCGAAAAGTCCTGATCGGATGGCTTTGCCACCCCCTTGATGCTCACCGTCAGCGGTCGCCCGGACATTCCCACATCATCCAGCAAAAAAATACCGCAATTCAGTGTGCCGCTGTCTGCGATAATCTGCGCCGAAAAAGTGTCTCGTTTTTCCGGGAACCAGCCCTTGAGCCACTTCTTTTCCCGGTTTTGGATTTGAAAATCCACGTTGTCTGCGTGTTCCTCTGCGCTGTCGGTAAAGGTGAGCGACAGGGTGTCCCCGCTCACATCTGAGCTGATGTCCACCCCGTTGAGCGATACCTTTACTTTTGTCCTTCTACCCCTCAAGTCCTCATCTCCTCCAAGGTGGCATCATCGTACTTTCTTGCTCCTGTGCAGTAAATTGGGGCAGATGCAATGTCGCACCCGCCCCAAAAACTGCCGTATCCAGATACGCAGGGTTTGCCTGCATCAGCAGTTCCATCGCCTTTTCGGTGCCATACACCTTTTTGGCAATGCTATCCCACATATCCCCTTGAATCGTTTGATACTGCTTCATCTGGTTCTCCTTATGCGCGCTTCGGTTTTGGTTTTATCCTGGTTCTCCGCTCATATTCTTCCTGTTCTCTTCTCCATTTTTCAAAGCGTTTTTTATCCTCTGTCATGATTCGCTCTACATCCTCCGGCTTTCCGCCGTTCACCTCGATGTGCGGATTGTAGTGATATACATTTCCGCCACCGCCGCCGGTGCCCTTTGCTCTCTGGATCAGGTTCTGCAGCTTGGAGAGCGGCAAGATTGCCTCATGCTCTCTGCCCTCGCCTACCATTGCCAGCGTTGGTGCGGTTGCAATGCCTCCCTTTGCCAGCAGGGGGATGGTTGGCAGATTAAATCCGATGGTTTTCCCGCCAAGCCCCGGCACCCATTCAGGAGCGGTGAAGGACAACTTGTTCGCGCCGCCTATCAAAGTGTTGATACCCTTGATAAAAAAGTTGATAAAGCCTTTAAATCCGCTGGTAAGTCCCTGCCAGATGCCGGAGAAAAGCGCTTGCACATCCTCTCCCATCATCCGAAAGGCTCCCACGATTGCAGAACCCAAACCTTTAAAAAACTCGATTGTCTGTCCCCACTTTTGAGCTACCCAATCAGCTGCGCCGTTGAGCCAATCAACCGCAGGCTGCACCTTGGCAATAATCCAATCGCCCAATTTGGAAAAGGCAGCTTTGATTTTATCGGCATTTTTGTAAATCAGGATGATTCCCGCTACTACTGCGCCGATAATCAGCGCCCACTTGGCAAATGGGGAGGTTACCAGCTTTGCAACACCTCCCAGCCCCTTAAATGTGCTGGCAAGTCCTTTGATTTTGCCTGCAATCCCGGTAATTCCCTTTACCCCCTGAAATACTTCTACCAGCTGCTTTGCCTTTTGGGCAGCGTTGGAGATTGCGTTTAATCCCTTAAATGCCAAAAAGCTCGCAACCACACCCTTTACGATTGGTCCGATAATATTCCAGTGGTCTGCGATAAAGTTTGCAAAACTCATGGCTTTGTCCGTCAGTTTTGCTACTGCCTCCACCGCTTTAGGGATGTATCGCTCGGCGAAAGCCTTAATCGGTGGACCGGCGCGGGTAAAACCGTCTGTCAGTTTGCGCCCCAATCCTACTGCCTTATCTTTGATGCTATCAAAGGTTGGTCGCAGCGGCTCCAACTTTGCGGATATGGTGTGGATGGTATCTCCCACGCTATCCTTGATACGCTTTGCCACATCCAGTACCTTTTTGCCGTACTTGATGCCCGTTTGCACTGTCGAGCCGATTTTTTTACCGATTTTTTCAAAGGTTCCCGATTTGGACAGACTCTGCATCTTATCAGATACCCAGCCTAATCCCTCTTTGGCTGCATCAAATGCGCTGCCCTCGATAATCTCGCCGGTACCGCTGATGCCTGCCATCTGAGCCAATCCCGTTTTCCAAACGCCGGAGATGGTGGACATTAAGCCTTTGTAGCTCTTTGCCTGTATCTCCATTCCGCCTTTGAAGCGTTCCTCCATCAAAGCAAAAAGGGCGTCGTTGAACTTTTGCTGGTCAACGATCTGCCCCTTGTTGTTTACGATGGTTTGATTTTTGTACAGCTCGGCTCCTTTGGCGGTAATCATAGCCTTTGTAATGCCAAACTCTTTCAAGCGTTCAAGCTCTCCCGTTTGGGCATCCGCTACCGCTTCCACCGCCTGCATGAGGTCTTTGTTCATCACGCCTGCCATGTCGCCGATTTGCGTCATTACACTCTGCGCCTCGATGCCATAGGACTGCAAGCGAACCGTTGCCTCAACGACCGAGTCGGTTTCAAAAGGCGTTTTGTTCGCAAACTCTACCGCCCATGCCATCATTTTGGCGGCTTTCTGCTGGTCCTTTAGGACAACATTCAGGGTGCTGCGGTATCCTTCCAGCCCGGATGCGCTCTCCAGTGCGGATTTCCCCACATCCGCCAGCGCTTTGGCGGATACATAGGTTGCAGCCACACCCGCTACCGTTTTGGTAAGGCTTTTCACGCTTTTGGAAATGGAGGAAAAGGTTTTATCAAAGCTTCCCTGCTTCTTGGCTCCGAACAGGAAGTCAACAGTAAATCTATTCTTTGCCAATCTCTGAAAGCACCTCCTCCGTGTCCGCCATCAGCTCTATCAGCTCCCACACCGGCATATCTCTCCACAGTCGGAGGAAATCAGCGTGCAAAACGATAGAAAGGCTGATGGCAGACTTTTTGAGCAATGACTCGCTGATACCGCTTAGTCCTCGCCGAGAAAAAAACTGCTGACGGCATATCTCAGTCGGCAAGTGTCTTTTGCGCCCAGCTTTTTGAAAAAGTCATAGGGCAATCCGGTGACCTTGGCGGCTGCCAGATAAGCAAAGGTGAGGCTTTTTTCTGGAATCATATCTACACCGTCCAGATTTTCTGCCTGCTTGCACAGGCTGCCGTACTCCTCACCGCTCAACTCTTCCAGCCCGGACAAATCCAGCTCGGTATACCTGGTGCCTTCAAAGGTAATCTCCTTTTTGAGTTTCAGAATTTCCATGTTTTTCGCCTCCCCTTAAATCAAATCACGAATTTCTTTGAGGTAGTCCCTGCCCTCTACACTGTAGACATGGTTGAATTTATCCAGCTCCAGCACCAGCGCATTGTCTCTGGTGATTTTGAGGTAGGATAATTCCAGTTTTACCGATGTGCCTGTTGGGTCGCCCTGCTTAAAGGTTCCCACCGCATAGCTCTTGCAGGTGCCGCGTGCTACCACTTTGATACCCTCATGGGTGTTTTCTCCTGTTGCTGGGTCATGCCTTGTCTGAGCGGCTCTCAGGGTCAGTGTGTGCGCCTTTGGGATGGCAAGGCGGCTGGATTCCTCCGATACGGTGCGGAATTTGATTTCCAGCTCCAAAGAACCGAAATAGCCCGGTGTCGGGTCCTCCATTGTGCCTGCAATGCCGGCGCCTGCAATCTCACTGGTGATTGCTGCCAGCTCCGGCATGGTCACTTCTGCCTCAATGCCAATCAGGCACTCGCCCTCATTGTACACATTGTAGTCAGTAAGCTTGGTCGGGATGCTGCTTCTGTTCATCGTTTCTTCCCCTCCTTACTGTAAAGCGCTCTGAAGCGCATCGGTGTCATACTCTACCGTTGCCCAAATCTGCTCAGCCGGTGGATATGGGGAAAACAGCATCCGCACTCTCACAATTCCGTTGATAAGGTCGGTCACCGGGTTATCCTCCACCTCAAACACCAGTTTGGCTTCCGCTACCTGATAGCGCTGCTTCCAGGCGTTGCCTTTGATGTTCTCGCTGTCCACGATGCTCTCAATCAAGCGCTTGTTGAGCGGATTGTCCACCTTTGCAAAGTAGCTGAGGATAAACTGATTTGCCCACCAGTTGTACATCCGGCGACAAGGGATAAAACAATCCTTGATGTCGGTGTTGGCAGGATAGCAGGCAGTGCGGTTTCCCCACATTCTCCATCCGTTCATGTTGATTGCGGTGTTGATTCCGTCCTTGTTGAGTGCGTTGCCCTGCTCCATGTCCAAAATCACTTCGCTGCCATCTTTCAGGCACAGCCCTGTGATTTTCAGTGCGCGGTTGGATGGAGATACATACGGGATACCATCGTTGCGGTAGTCGGTGTCGGCAATCAGCGCACCGGCAATCGCAGAAAAATGATAAATTTCATTCCCCACCTTCACCATTGGATAAAAAAGTGAGCTGTTTTCGTGGGTAAAGTTGTTCTTGTTTTTCTCTGCCCGCGCCTTATCATAGCTGGTAACCGTTTCGGTATCCAAATCCACCAGGCAGTGATACCGGAAGGCACCGTTGAGGTTGTTCGTTTTTGCGCACATTGCGTTGTAAACTTCTGGCTTGCTGCTATATCCCGGCACGATCAGACTGCCCGGCACGATGCCAAAGCGCGGATATACCTCTCTGATTTTCTCGATCCCGGCGATAATGTCCTTTTCCTGTACCGCTGTGGTATCCAGCACATCATAGGTGGCTTTGAGTGTGGCTGTTGGTCCGGTGATTTTGCCGCCCTCGATGCGCTCAATCAGTGCCTTGCCGCTACCGGTAAAACTGATGGTGTAATCGGTCCCCTCTTTGAGTGCCTGCTCACTCTGGGTAAGCTGCACGCTCGGCAGCAGTACACCCTCTTCCGGCAGCTCTGCTCTACCCTCCAGCATCGATACACTCACAGTTGTTTTGCTCTGCTTATGTTTTGTCGGGTCCAGTACGTTAATCATTACCAGCGGTGCCACATTGTAGGTGGCAAACGACAGTTTGATGCTCTCGCAGATGGTGTAGCTCAGATGGTTGTCGCTCATGCCCATCTTGGCTACTGCCTCCTCATAGCTATATGCTACCTGCGGTACAAGCGGATCTGCCGCGCTGCCCATGTTGATAGGTGCTAAACCTACCACCACCTGCACAGCGGAGTCCACCTGCACCGGCGCTACCACTCGTGTTTGCTTTTCCTGCACCTGAATGCCGTGGTAAAATGCCATCAAATATTCCTCCTTTACACTAAATCGTTATAACCCCTTTGCGGGGATGGAATCAGTACATCGAACCACACTGCGCCGAAAAAATAGGGATAGGTTCTTTCTTCCTGCTCGGTGAGTGTATATCCGATTGCTCCTGTAATCTCTGCATATCTGCCGATGTTGGGATTCTCAGCAAAAGAAAGCCGCATTACCTCAATCAGATGGCAAATATCCTGATAGCCGGTAAGCTCCGGCGCTGTATCCTTGGTTCCCAGCCCTAAAAATACGGTGATTTTGCTTTTTTCTCCATCATCTGACCCATCCCCCACGCTGATGAGGCAATGGGGAAACAGCTTGTCCGCATCCCCCTCATACTTGAGCGGCGGCAGATTTCGGATGTACACCTTCAGGTCATGGATTCCGGCAGCTTCGGTCAGGGCTTTCACGCGCTTTTCGAGTTCTAAATGCAAATCGTAAATTGTCATTTTAGCCCCATCACCCTTCTGATTTCTTTTTGCACCTGTGCCTCCAGATACTTCTGCCCCTTGCTCTGGATGGCAAAAGCAACATCCCAGCTTTTAATCATGCTCGGGATGCTCAAGCTGTACAGCTCAGCAATCTTTTCGTCTTTTTTCCTGCCTGGGCGCGGATTTTTTCGGTATACCCCCAGCATTCGCTGGAAGATTCCCGGGTGCCCGTTTCTCATCTGCACAACAAAAGCCTTTGATCTGTCGTAGCTTCCCCCCATTTCTTTATCCGCTACCCTCTTTTTTGCCCTTGCCAGATATACCTCCGGCTTTTTGGCAGGATCAGTGATAATTTCTTTTGGAGTTACCTTAAAGCCATACAGGCGTGTTTTCTTGTTATCGCTCGATGATACAATGCCGGTAAGGTCCCGCCGGGTCGCTTTTTTGAGTTTCAGCGTTTTCTTTACCTCCGGCTGTTTGATGATGTACTTTTCCTTTGCTTCTTTTGCTACCATCTTGCTCACCTGCGTGATGGTGCTGTTGATTGCCCGCTGCAGTGCCACCGGAGCTTTATCCTGCATCATAAGCATTTGCTCCCGTACCTCTTTCACTGTTGGAACAGAAATATTTAGCTGTAATCCTAAGTCCTCGCTCATCGGTTCGCCTCCAACAAAATCCGCCAGATGATTCGTCCGCTCACCTGGGCTACCTTATAGGTTTTGCCATCAAAGGTGAGATGCGCCCCCTCGGCTGGCTTGCCGGGAAGGTCCTGCGGTCGGACTAAAATCAACTGGCGGGCTGTATTGTATCCATCTGCATACTTGCCTTTTGCCTGCATTTCCTGCAGCAGCACATTGTCGATAATCACCGGGATTTGCCGACCGTCCAGCTCGTGGAGGTCGGCGATTTCGTCCAGATTAAAAATCACCCGGTCGGTGTCGTCCCGGATCATCTGTTTGAAGATACTCATTACTGCAGGCGGATGCGGACGGTGGTTCCGGCGCTCTCTTTTTTGAGCACGCAGATTCCTGCCGGAATTTCGCTGCCGCTCTTGCTGGCTTTCATTTTTTTGCCTGCTGCATCCCAGTAGGCAATCGCGCCAAACTCAATGGCTGCACTATTGTCCGCTGGAAATTCCCACACACCGGTGAGTGCCAGAGTGCCCAGTTCGCCAGGCTCAATCTGGCAATCCGCTACCGCAATGCGGTTGGTTCCCAGTGCTACCACATCACCAGCTTTGATTGCGGTGCCGGTGGCGTTTTTATAGTCAATTCTGTCTCCGATCTGGATGTAAGTTGCCATAAATCATACCCTCCTTATTTGCCCTGGTTGTAAGCCACACCACGGTAATCCAGCACATTGATGCCGAAATCGTGGTACATTCTCCATTCGATTCCCAGGGTATCCCACGATACTTTGCTTTCCAAAGTTGGGGTGCGTTTGCCGTTGAGATAAGTTACCTCGATGGTATCCACATCGCGCGGGTCAGCCACAGCGTAGTATCCCTTTGGATTTGCAATATCCAGCTGTGCATCGGTGATGAGCTGGAACGCGCCCTTCATCGGGTTTACCACCCCTGCATGGGTTGCGCTCGGGTCTGCTGCCGATTCCAGAAGCTGGCGGATTGGCAGTTCCAGTGCCTTTGGTGCCAGGATAAACTTCGGCGTGAGGTTGAGTACATCGGTACCGTTGATATCCTTCTGCATCGCCATTTTTACGATAAACTCGTTGAGGGATGCGATGGATGGAGCGGCTGCGGTCATCAGGTTGCCGTGGTCAGCGACAAACAGCGCTTTGTTATCATAGATTTTGCCGTTTTTGGTGAGCATCTGATAGCAGAGTTTGTTGATAAATCTCTGATTGGCTCTTACCTGTGCGGTAATCAGTCTGGCTACAGTGCCCAAGTCATCGTTGATGATGGTCTGGCGGCTGAATCCAAACTTTTTGCCGTAGGTTTTGAGCCCGGTGTCTACACCCTCATCCATGCCGGATACGGTTTTAAATTCGCCGTTTTCCGGGATTTCCTTCATCTCTCCGTTGGCTGCCAGGCGGAAACGTTTTACCTTTTTGAAATCTGGGTTGGAGCCCACGCTGGTCCAATGCTGGTAGGTGGTAGGCGCTGTGTTGTAAGCTCTTGCGATGGTTGCACCCATGGTGGCGTTTACAATGGAGATAAAAGCATTGCTGTCGGCAAACTGTCCGCGCTCCTGCTGCGCCATATCTCTCCAAAGCTCATCCGGCGATCTTCTGTGCGCATCCTTTACGCCGCTTCTCATGGCACAATCTGCCATCAGCTGATGCAGGCTCATGCCGCGGAAGTCCTCTGCACCTTCGGCTGGCTTTTCCACGATTTCGCCCATTCTCATCAGCAGTCCATCTCTGGCGGCATCGCGGTAACGGTCCTCTTCATCTGCCACAACCTGCACACGGGAGCTGAGTGGCTTGCTTTCCCTCTCGAGCTTATCCAAAATAGCAGCTCTTACCTGGTCGATGGAGGTGCCGCCTTTGATGTACTCATCCGGTTCTACCTGGAATCTGCTGCAAATTGCATAGATTTCCGAGCATCTCTCACGCTCGATTTCTGCTGCGCTTCTGGTTGGAGCGGCAGGAGTTGCCGGTGCTGTTGGTGCAGGTGCGGTTGGCGCTGCCCCTCTCTGCTCCCCGGTGCCTTCTGGTGCTGCGATTGGTGTGGTTGGATTGTTTTCATTTCCCATACTTTTTTCCTCTCCTTCTGAATTTTGATTTCTTCCGGCTCCAACGTTTCCGTCCGCCGGGACTGGCTCAAAGGATATTTCCAAAGCCTCCCATCGTACCGCTACATAGCAAGGACCGGTAAATCGTCCATTACTGGATGTCTTTCCGGTCCTCACTTCTTCGTAGGCATTTACGATATATCCAATGGAAATTCCCTTTAAGCTTCCACTTTTGACTTTTTGATAGATTAAGTCGCTCTTTTCATCCTCATCGAAAACAACGACCGCCTTCCCTCGCCTGGTTTCCCCATCGATGGAAACGCTTTTGATTTTTGCAATCGGCAGGCTGCCATATACCGGGTCCATGCCATGGTGGAAAAGAACCGAGCCCACGTTTTCCAGCCGGCTTAAATCTACACATCCCTCATCGTGACACAGGATTTCCGGTCCAAACCAGCGGTCAACCGGGTTTTCAGAGGAAAAAGAAAGTTCAACTTCCCTTCCTTCCTCCGAAACAGCCCTGATCTGCATCGGCATGGTGCGAAAGCTATTCTCCTTGAGGGGTGGTTTTTTTGCTGTAGTAGTCATTTTTCATCACTTCCAATCCTAACTCTTTCATCAACTTTTCTTCTTTTGCCCGCTGCGCTAAGATTTCCCGCCAATCCTTGCCCTGCTCAGCCGCTACCTCTTCCAGCGTTGTTTGATAGGTTGCCATCGCGATCCGGTTGGCGTTCGCCTCCTTGGCTGGGTCAATCCAGCTCATACCCTTGGCAATCCACCGACATTCGGTGTACTTTTCTGGCGCACTGAAATAATCCGGGATGCTTAAGCCTCCTGCCATCACGCAGCTATCCAGCCACCAGTGATATACCTTGCGGCAGAGATGCTCTGACAGGTAGTGCTGCCACTCCTTGTATGTCTCCCGGTCCTCGATGAGGTTCTGCCGGGCGGAAGAATAGTTGGACTGCGACATATCACGGGATACTGCCTCATAGCTCAAGCCCATCGCCGAGGACACTGCACGCAGCAGGATGGATACCATATCCTTTGCGTTGGATGCCTGCCCGGATGGATTTACTACCTGGATTTCGTCACCGGCATCCAGCTCCATAATCATACCGGGGGACAGCTTGCGCTTTTTGGCTCCAGTTTCCTTGTCCACCTTCTGATTTCTGCCCAGCCCCATAGCTGCATTTACCTTCTTCACAAAAACAGCAAGGCAAGCGAGCATCCGCTCTTTTACCGATACGGCATTAAGAAACTGGTTGAGGTCCCGCAGGCGGGAAAGGACATTTGCAAAGCTGGATACCTCTCTCACCTGAGAGGTTCGCTTGATTCGGTTGAGGTAGATTACTCGGTCGGCTGGAATCCGCACGGTTTTTCCCGTTTCTCCGTACACATCGTATACGGTAAAATGGTATGCTACCGGGCGGTTGCTGGCATCGATTTCAACGCCGCCCACCACCTGATTTTTCCCATGGAACAAAATGCCGGAGTTGAGCTCGTCCACCTCTTTGATTTGCAGCTGCAGCGGGAAATTTTTGTTTTCGGTGTAGGTCGCTACCAGCAGCAGCCCTCCATCCACCATCATCCGGCGCACCGCCATCTTGAGGATTTCGCAAAAGCACAGTCTCCCGGTAACATCGCAGTTTTCTGCGTGACACCATCTTTCCCAGAGATTTTCGATTTTCTGTTCCAGCTCGGTGTCCTCCAGCTTGCAATCCAACCGGATACCCGAGCCCACGACATTTCGTTCCATGGCAAGGATGGCAGCCTCTACATAGTCGGCATTGCGCTCCAAATCGCGGGCGCGGTGACGGATGGTATCGCGGGACATTACGTTGATGTCCTCGGCTCTGCCATCTACCGGCATCCAGTTTTCTCCACCCCGGGCAAAGCTGCCGGAATCATAGCCGCTACGCTTCGAAAATCGCATCTTGAGGTTTTGCCATACACCCATTTTTCTCACTCTCCTCTTTTTCGGGGAAGCTCAAATGTTTCCTTTGAGCTTCGGGAGATGGAACACCAGTGTTTTGAAAAAACAATTCCAAAGCCATCTCCTTACCCCCTATCCACAAAGGAAACCACCGAGAGATTTTCTCCGTTTTCCTGCCGGATTTGGCTTTCCAGTGTTTGCAGGCGCTTGTACAGTGTGGCAAGGTTTGCCTTTGTAACGCTTTGACCATCGATATTGTAGCTCTGGGCTCCGCACTCGATTGCCTCCACCGCTGCCAGCAGCTTATCATATCTTGCTTTTAACTCGTTCAATCCCAATCATCCTCCCAATCATCGTTGTCCCAGCTATCCTCTCCCCAGCTGTCCTCCTCCGGCTCCGGCTGAAATTCCGGTTCTGGCTGCTCCACCGGTTCTTCCAGCAGCGCAAAGGCTCCCATCAGGTCAGCAGCGCAGGAAGCGTACACCTCGCAGTCCAGATAGTGGTTCTGGGCATCGCTGGTTTTCTTCTGCCACACCCAGCTCTCTACTCCGTTTTTGCGCTCAAATACCTTGTGCTCGCTGGTTACCTGCTCGCAGTACTCCTGATCCACGCCATCAAACACCTGGAAACTGCCGTCCACTGCGTTGATTTTGGAGTAGAGCATCGATTTGTAATAGCTGCCATCGCACATGATTAAGCTGAGCCCTTTTGCCGCACTATCCTCTTTCTGGATTTCGCTCCGGCGGAATCTTGCAGGAATCGGACGGGATGAGCCCTTTACCGGCACTGTCAAAGGGAAGTGCAGATAGCAAAAATCATATACCAGGTCGGTCTGGTCGCCCGAGTCAATCAGTGCCAAATCGATGTACCAATCCTGCCCCTTTTCGTTGTAATAGGTCTGATTGATAACATCCCACAAGGTATTAAAATCAGTCCCCTTGATGCAGCCGTGGTCCAGATGATAGATTTTCTTTCCCTGTCCCCAGGCATCCACTGCATAGTACAGGCAGTTTTGCTGTACATCCACCCCGCAGGTTATCATCTGCGCCCAGTCCGGCACAATGCCACGGGTGAGCACCCCACGGTTATCCAGCACTTTTTGTGCCCCGGCGGTGCTGCCGACATCCTCCCACGGTTCCCCCAGCCAGGAGTTGACAAAGTTCTGCATTTTCTCCTGATCGCCCTGAGCATCCAGCCATTTATAAGCCACATCCGATAGTGAGAGCCACGGGGAGTAAATTGCGTTGATTGCAAATCCTGTTTTCTTCCGGCTGGGCTTTACCCCTTCCGGTTCTTCCTCGCTCATCCACTTCCCCTGCCGGAGCATCTTTTGCTTATCTGCATCGGTGATATGCCCCTGACAGTACGGGCACTCATAGTAGGCGGTTTGTGCCCGCTGGGTTTTGGTGCCCTCTTTGTCAAATTTTATCTGGTGGAATCTCAATCTCTGATATTTTCCACAGTGTGGGCATGGCAGATAGTAAAAGAGTTTTCGGGTGCAGCTCTCCCATTCCTTCCAGATCGAGCCGGTTTTCAAAGTCGGTGTGGAGGTGATAAAGATTTTTTTGTTGTAGGAAAAGGTGTTGGTGCGCTCCTTTGCCAGAGAGATAGGGTCTGCCTCTCGTCCCCCTCCAGAGCGTGGCGGGTATTTATCCACCTCATCCATCAGCACAAATCGCACTGGTTTGGATGCCAGGGATGCTGCCGAGTTTGCACCGGTCAGCGGCAGGTACATATCGTCAAACTGCAACGCCAGCAACTTACTGTCCGCTTCCCGGAATCGCGCCGCCAGCGGACGGGTTGCTCGAAGCATCGGTTGAATCCTGTTTTTTGAAATATCCTCCGCCAGCACCTCCGATGGGTATACCACCAACGTGGATGCCGGGTCCTGGTCGATGATATACCCGATGATGTTGAGAATTGCTTCTGTTCCGCCTACCTGGGTGGACTTAATAAAAACAATCTCCTCGATCCGGTCATCGGAAAAAGCATCCATGATTCCTTTGAGGTATGGAGTCTTTTCGGTTTTCCATCGTCCAGGTTGGTTGGATGTTCCCGATGGTATGATTCTGTTTTGGTCCGCCCACTGGCTAACTGTCAGCTTCTCCGGCGGCTTCAGCGTCATCATACTCTCCAGCATCCATTTCGGATAATTTACCTTGCGACCATTCCGCGAGTGCATCATGCACCACCTCCCTTACCTCATGTTCGATACTCTTTGCTGTATCTATATCCACTGATACCGATGCCAGGATACCGATTTTGCGCGGCAACAGCAGCATCGCCTGTTTAAGGGCAACAAAAAAGGCGGTCAGCTCATCCGCTACCACCTTTTTCTCGATGTAGTCTCCGCGTTTGATTCCATTTTCCAACTCACGGTTTTCTGTCTGAGCTTTTTTGAGCTGAGATTCCCAGTAGGTTTTCTGGTCCTTGAGCGACATATTTTCCAAGTCTGCATCTGCTCCGGTGCCATCAATCCGCCAGGCAATCACATCCTGCAAAGCCCACCAACCGCGATCTGCTTTCGGGCATCCGTCTTTCGCCCAGGATGCGAGCGTTTTCTGTGTTACCCCAAAAAGCTCCGCTAAAAGTGCTGTTTGGATACAGGTTTTTCCGTTGATTTTTTTCACTCTAAAATTGTTACCCAAACAACCACCTCCAAGGTAACAAATTTTTGCCCTAAATTCTTACCGTTTCGTTTCTTCTGTACTTCTTAATATACGTATTTCTTCTATTTTCTGCGAATTCTTACCTTCTTACCCTAGTTTTTTTACCCTATCCAGAGGCATTTTCCGCGCTACTTTCGCACCCGCACTCCCGGTGGGGTTAGGAAGTACCTAAATCTTTTTTAGCTGCTCTTGTTCTACTCTGTCGCAAGCTGTTTCATAATGTTTAGAATCAAGTTCAAAACCTATGAAGTCGCGTCCGCTTCTGATACAGGCGACCGCCGTTGTCCCGCTGCCCATGCAGTTATCGAGTACGAGCGCACCCTCGTTGGTGTAGGTGCGTATCAGATACTCAAACAGGGCTGTTGGTTTCTGTGTTGGGTGCAATCCTCTCTCGCATTTTACGGACAGCAGATTGCGGGGAAAGTTGATATACTCTGTTACAAAATCGGATTCCAGTCCATGGCTGTACACTTCCCCGCATTTCTTGCTGCCCTTATGGTGAATCGGCTTATCCAACCGAATCAGCCCTTGTGGATTATAGATGGGCGGCTTTTTATAAAAAACCACTATATCCTCGATGCATCGCATCGGCTGCTTCTTGGCGTTGGCAAATCCTGTCGGACAGTTTTTATGCCAATACCAGCAGTAGCGGAACAATTTGCGATTGCTCTGGATGAGCGCCGTTGTGAATGGTTGGATTGCTGTAAGTACGATTGCACCATCATCCTTGATGATGCGCTCATACTGTTTCCAGAGCTTATCAAATGGCAGTACGCTGTCCCATCGACAGTCGGTGACACCATACGGTAAATCGCATAAAATCATATCGATTGATTGATCTGCTATTCCCTCCATTCCTGCAAGGCAGTCTGTGTTATAAATTTTGTTTTTCTCAAGCATTTATCTTTTCACCTTTCTTTTGGGGCTAAAAGGTGGAAAACGGCATAAAAAAAGCCGGCATTCATCATCTGAATCCGGCTGAAACTATTGATTTTTCGCATAAATAAGCCATTTTTCTTCAAAAATGTATTGACAATATCACGATATAGTGATATAATATAATCAATGAAAGGAGGTGAACACAGTGGATGAACAAATAAAAAGTCTGTTAGAAATAACAAAGGACTTACTTGAAATCCTCGTTTTAATCCTCACAGCTCGGCAGCTCAAAGGAAAAAAGAAACGAAGAAAAAAGTAAGTCCAGGCGGGAGGAAACTCCCGCCCCCTCTTGGGGCTTTTATTATACCACATCCACGAAGAAAATGAAAGTCAAAACACTTCGCATTCTGCTTGTTGCTCTTGTCATCCTAAACATTCTGGACGGGGACTTTGCAAATCCGTCCGTTCTGGACTGGATCAAATTCGTTCTTCTCACCGTCTGTCTGATTCTCAGTTTCCGAAAGGAGAAATCTTGATGAATAACCCGTTTGAAGGCTTGCTTTCCTTCAAGGAGGCAACTGACCTCTGGGGTCTGAATGAAAGCACCCTGCGCAAAGCTGTTTCCTACGGGAAACTAAAAGAAAACATTGATGTTAAAAAATTTGGGAAACAATGGATTGTTACCCAACAAGCAATGGAACGGGAATATGGTCAACCACCAAACCATAAAAGAAAATAACCCCAACAGCAAACCCGCTTACCTTTCGGTAGGCGGGTTTGCTGCAACTAAGGAGTGTCAAGCCTGAAATGAAAAGAAACGTTCTTCGTTCCCAGTTCCTGCAGCTTAATCATATCACAGGATGAATATGACATTCTATGACATCTTTATCTTTTTCATTGCACTTTTGTGCTTCCGGTTAATTTGTCGCCAAGAATAATTCATTTCCACGGCGATTCTTTCGAACGTCATCCCCTTTATGTAGTAATACCAGAGCACATCCTGCTCCGTTTTGTCTTCCAGCGAGCGGATTGCCTCCTCGATCTGATGCTTGCTCTGCTGCAAATTTGCCGTTTCCTGTGCCAGTTCATCTTTGATTGCACACATTTTTTCTACGCATTTTTGCATCTGGTTCCCGCTACCGGGTGTTTTTGGTTCCTGTGAGATGCTGGCTGTGATTTTGGTTGCCCTGGCTTGCCACACCTGCAGCTCCTCTGTGAGATTTGCTATTTTCGCATCGAGCATCCGATACCTCTTCAGGCGCTCGACTTTTTCCTGATATTCCATCAGTGCCACCTCCTTTTAGAGTAATCATTTTTTCCCGTACCAGTTTATCAATCACTCGCCCGATCTCTTTATATCCTGCCATCTGGGCAAGCTGAGAAGGTTTTTATTTTTCATGGCTATTCCTCCAGCAAACCGGAATCACTTTTACTTTCCATCTCTGAGCGGAAGAGCGGATCATTTTCTGCCTGCAGTTCTTCGAGATTATCCGCCACCTCCCCCGAATAGGATGGTAGCGGCATCCAAGCTTCGACTTTTAAAGTTGTGCTTTCTGGATAATCGCTCACAATCCACCCGTCCTGCACATCGTACTCCGCTATACAGTAAGCTCCCACTAGAGTGATGTTAGTGTGGGGTTTGCCGGATACGATTGCCAGCACCCCGGTATCTGGTTCTGGCAGCTTATCTTTTGGATTATGCCATCTTTGATTGTTTTGCAACTGTTCCAGCCTGTCTGCTGCCTCATCCAGCAGTACCCTCTTGCTTCGGCTGGGTGTTGAGCGCAGGGCTTTGATGATTTCTTGAGTTTTCATCGTTATGTCTCCCCCAACTTAATCTGATAATCGTCCGCATAGATTTCCGGGTTGCGCCACTCTACTCCGATATAATCGAGCACGTGCCCCCAGCCGTACCAGCTGCCATCCTCACGCTGGATAATGTGATTCATCCACATTTCCCATTCCTTCGGATTGGTTTGCCACAAAAAATCAAACCTGTGCGGTCTCTTTTCCATGTGGATTCCAAAGCCGCACATACTGCACCCGGTGCGCTGCGTTTTGGTGGTTCTCAGCGTTCCGTCACTGCCTTGCACGATTTCGCCATAGATTTCCGGCACCGGCACATCCAGTTCCAGCGCCAATCTCAACAAATCCTGCCGATTAAAAATTGCAAACGGACAACTCCGCTTGGTGGTTTTTCCGATGTAGTTACATCCGTGTATCATCAGGGCTTTTTGCCTGCGCCCTCCCTCGGATGCCATCAATCCCATGTAAGGATAGCGTCCGCTTTTTCGGGCATAATCATTGCAGGGTTTTTCCTTGAGATAGTAGCAGCACTTGTCCGACACCTTAAAATCAGGCACACCATAATCTACACCTTCATTTTCATTCTCGTAGCCGCCAAATTTATCAAGCCACTTTTGTGAGAGTTTCATTCGGCTGTTTTTCTGCCAGCCGCCATAGGCTCCCGTTTCACCGGTGATAATAGCATGGCGCACCGTTTTGTTCTGCTCGCTTGGATTTTGTAGCAGGCTGATTTTTCCGGCAATTTCCTTCGATAGCACTGGGAAGCCGTACTCTCGGATTACCTCAATCTTGCTCTTGAGTGGCGGTAAAGCCTGCACGCCCAGTTGCTTGTGAATTTTTTGGATGCTTTTATCCTCCAAAGCAGATACCGATACAGCTGGCACATCAATCCCAATCGAGCGTAAAAACAGCAGCAGTGTGATGCTATCAAGTCCGCCGACCGCTACATAGCAGTTCCCGTTGATTTCCGGGTCCTCGAAAAACCTCCATGCAGCCTCTTCGGCAAAAGCTCTTTTAAATTCGTAGTCCTCTTTCTGCCACGCTTGGAAATTTGCAACCTTGCGCTTGGTATCATTTTCTTCCATGCGTTCCAACACACTTTTCATAGCAATCTTGGTGCTAGAATATAAATAGTACAAGTCAAAATGAGAATTCCTTATAAGAAAAAT